>SDBT01002965.1_pt1 | contig 29551 bp, 27 predicted proteins | sample 2277101 | NCBI WGS metagenome assembly SDBT01 (sample SAMN10404973, study PRJNA504765) | marine sediment metagenome | isolation source: marine sediment core GS10_PC15, 103 cmbsf | place: Arctic Ocean: Southern Knipovich Ridge | collected 2010
TAATAAAGCTCTCTGCCGCTGTCTTTGATCCTGGTGATGTTGCACATATTAGCGCAGTCTTCGCAGAGAAAAGTTTCCTGGTGAATCTTGCGCCTGGCGATTTCGAATCCCTTGAAATTCGTCTTTTGAACTCCACTTCTCTGGGCCAGCAGCGCCGCTCCAACCGCGCCAGTCACGTCATGATGCGGAGGCACGATAATCTCTTTGCCCAGGACTGTCTCAAAAGCTGCTACCACGGCCTTGTTCCAGGCGACTCCCCCCTGCAAGAGGATCTTCGATCCTATTCTTTTGCGTCCGACGACTTTGTTGAGATAATTATGAACGACAGCGAATGCCAGCCCGGCGGCTATCTCGTTCTTCTCGGCGCCGCTCTGCTCGAACCTCATCAGATCGGATTCCATGAAAACGGTGCATCTCTCGCCGCATGCGACCGGGCTCTGAGCCGCAAAGGATAGATTTGCGAAATCAGTCTTGATATTGATTCCCAGCCTTTCGGCTTGTTCCTCGAGGAACGACCCGGTGCCCGCCGCACAGGCGCGGTTCATCTCAAAATCGACTACCGCTCCGTTCTCCAGACTGATAAATTTGGAATCCTGCCCGCCTATTTCGAAAATAGTATCGGCCTCCGGCACAAACATGGTCCCGCCGGTGGCCTGTGCCGTGATTTCGTTTCGGATGACGTCGGCACCAACAAGCTCGCCGATCAGGTATCGCCCTGAGCCGGTGGTAGCCACACCGAGGACCTCGAAATCTTCAGCGATCTCACCTCTTATCTCTTCCAGTCCCTGTTGCATGACCTCGATTGGCCGACCGGCGGTCATGAGATACCGCCTGGAGATAATCTCATTGTCAGGACTCAGCAGCACCAGGTTGGTAGAAAGCGATCCGATATCGATTCCAAGATAGCCCCGTTTCAGATCCGGGCGCGGTTTCTCTTCGGCTCTGGTTTTTTCATAATATTTGCTGGAGGGGTATTGGAAATTCAGGCTATTGGTGCGCGGCATATTTGAAACAAAGAGGGTTTTTGCCCTGGCTCCGATTTCTTTGAGTCGAACTGTATCGATTTTGAAGTCGCGAGCCAGGATTGCCCCGCCGACTGCACTTGCAAGATTATGCCAGGCGGGAACGAAAATTTCATTGTCCGAAAGCTCGAAAACCTCTTTGAAAGCTCTTATGACACCGGGGTTCGATCCCACACCGCCCAGAAATATTATCGGCTTTTCGATACGCTTTGTCTTGACTATGCTTCCTTTGAAATTCCTTGCCACCGCAAAGCATAAACCGGCGATTATGTCTCCGACCGGTACGCCCCGTTGCTGATGGTGAATCATATCGGATTTGGCGAATACGGAGCATCGCCCGGCGATATGGGGTGGATTCTCCGATTTGACGGCCAGTTCACCGAATTCACCCTCGATATTTATCCCTATTCTGGCCGCCTGCTGGTCGAGAAACGAGCCGGTGCCGGCCGCGCATAATCCGCTGGCGGCAAAATCATCCAGTGTAGCGACTATACTTTCACCGGCGGGGGAGAGGTGGATATATTTTGCCTGCTGGCCGCCCATCTCGAATATGCTTCGAGCATCGGGCAGAAGCTTGCCCACCGCCGCGCTCAAGGCGGAAAATTCATTGATATACGGTGCCCCCAGCGATTTGGCCAATTGCTTCGCCCCGCCGCCGGTAAGGCCCCACAGTGATAGCCCTGCATATTTATCATTCAAGCGCGCTATCTCGGATGTGGCGCAGTCTATCGGGTTGCCCCTGTGACGGACATAGATCGATTCGACAATATTAAAATTGTCATCAAGAATGGCGCCGGAGATGGATACCGACCCGATGTCAATGCCGAGGCGTAAGCGATTCATTGAACGGGAATATATATTATGTTCATGGAATTACGCAAATAAAAAATGACTTATTGGAGTTATATTTGTCGACAATTAAAAGGCTTCCAGAGATTTGAAATACCAATTGATAAGCACGAGGTCAGGCAATATGGCTCGTAGAGCAACCTGACCCGACCGTCATATCATGCGTAGATCAGGCTGCCTGTCGCCACCGAAAAAAACACCGTTTACGGTCATTGCGACCCCGCCGCAGGCGGGGGAAGCAATCTATATTATTTTTATTGATTCAGGGATTGCTTCGTCGTCCCGCAAGGTGGGACTCCTCGCAATGACAATGGTTTTCGGTGTCATTCCCGATCCTACAGATCCGTAGGACCCCGATCGGGAATCGTCTTTTTGTCATGCCGGACTTGTCCACACGGATCCGTAGGAATCCGGCATCCATCAACCCTGCCTCCCCATGAATTCCCGCTTGCCCTTCGGAGATCTTCGATTACGCGGGAATGACAATTGCCAGTGAATTAATCATTTAAGATCTTTTAGTGCTGTTCTTATGCTCCCGACATCGTATTAGAATTCTTTTGTTCAATTGAGCAGAATGTTTTATATAAGCTCCCGTGAGTAAGACTAAAGCCCAAACAATCGATAGTAGAGCCGAACAGACTGTGCCGCGCGATTTAGCCGCCGGCTGGTATGCCTGGATATTCAGGTTGAGAATCGAGGAGTTCCTGGCGCTGGTATTTTTCGGGCCGATGTTCTATTTCACCGCCAGGGCGTATTTCTTCTTCAAATCGCAGGGCCATGTGCCGAACGTTTTCATCGGCGACGTCCAGCGGGTCTTCGCGGTTGTTGTTGCCGTGGCTATTGCTCTTATTATTGTCAGATATCGTCCCAACTGGAGATTCTTGCGCGATTCGCTCCCGTTTGCCTATTGCATCGCCATATACTCCAATCTTCATGACACCATACATTTCGTCAATCCCAACGATATCCATGATAAGTTGATCGCCATCGACCAGTGGATGTTCGGTGTCCAGCCGGTGGTCTGGGCCGAGCAGTTTATCCGCCCGGTGTTGACCGAGATCTTTTCATTCTGCTATATGATCTTTTTCCTTTTCGCGCCAGTCGTGGCGCTTACGCTATATCTGCAGAAAAGGAGAATCGAATTTCGCCAGACTCTGGTTTCAGTCGTCCTCTGTTTCTATGCGGGATATTTACTCTATGTGCTGTTTCCGGCGGCACCGCCCCGGATAATTTTGAAGGATATGTATACGCTCACATTTAGCGGCACCCCGATTGCCGATGCTGCGTTGAAGATGGTGAATCTGCTGCCGTCGGATTCGCGGGCGGCGTTCCCCTCGCTGCATGCGGCGGTTACGTTGCTTTCTTTGATGTTTGCCTTTAAATATGTTCGCTGGTTGTTCTGGACATTGCTGCCGTTCTGCACCGGCCTGATATTATCAACCGTATATCTGCGGCATCATTACGTTATCGATATAATAGCCGGTTTTGCGCTGGGCATTCTGGCATTTGTATTTGCGCCGAGGATTGACGCCTGGTGGCATTCAAAAAATCCGAAACCGGTGGAGGCGAAAGCTGATGCCTAAAGTCGCCCTTGCATATACCGGCTGCAAGCTCAACAGGTACGAGATCCAGGTCATCTCCGAATCTCTCGAGGGGGGAGGCTTCGAGATCGTGCCGTTCAAAGAAAAGGCTGATTGCTATCTGATCAATACCTGCAGTGTAACTAACGGCGCCGATGTTTCCTCCCGGCAACTGATCCGCCGGGCAAGGAGGACGGCTCCCGATTCGAAAGTAGTCGTTACGGGATGTTATGCTCAGTTGCGGCCGGACGAGATCGAAAAGATCGGCGCCGATCTGGTCGTTTCCAACCTGGATAAAGAAAGGATTCCGGCCAGAATCATCGATCTTTTCGATGGAACGCAGCCTTTAACGGATGATCCATCGGATAAGGAATTTGGCTCCCGGGCCATTTCTAACATGGGGAACCTGACCCGGGCATTCGTGAAGATTCAGGAGGGTTGTGATCGAGGCTGCACTTATTGCACCATCTGGATTTCTCGCGGGCCTGTACGGTCGCGACGATCGGAGTTCGTGATCAGGGAAGTTAACAACCTGCATGAAAATGGTTATAAGGAGATTGTCTTAACGGGAGTCCATATAGGCAAATACTCCTATGACGATATGGATCTGACCGGTCTGCTTCACCGCATTTTAAAAGAGACGGCAATGCCCCGGATTCGGCTGTCATCATTGTATCCGTCGGAGATCGACGATGATCTGGTTGACCTGCTATCGTCGAACCCGAGAATTTGCCCTCATGCCCATCTCTCAATTCAATCGGGCGACGATACTATTCTGAAATCGATGGGGAGGACTTACGAACGCAATGAACTGATCGATATAATAGAGAAACTGAAATCCGCTGTCCCCGGGATAACCATTGGCGCCGACATTATGGTGGGTTTTCCGGGAGAGACCGATCGGAATTTCCAGAACAGCTATGATCTCGTCGAGCAAACGGGAATACACCATCTTCACGTATTCCCTTTCTCGCCGAGACCAGGTACAAAGGCCGCCAATATGATAGGCACAATACCTTCTCGGAAAAAAGAGGGACGGGCCAGGATCTTGCGGAGACTTGGACAGAAAATGAAAAACACTCATCTGAGTAGTTTTGTTGGCCAAGAGCTGAATGTCCTCTTTGAAAAAAGAAAATCGTTCCCGGGGTGTCGTCTCACCGGTCTCACGGGGAACTACCTCAGGGTCCGTTCGGAAGGAAGCGAAAGTCTGAAGGGAGAAATCATCGCAGTCAAGCCCTTCAAAGTCGAGGGTGAAACGCTTCTGGCGAATATCACCGCCTCGCCCACCCTATCAAAAAGAGGTTGACAGGACTTTATGATAAAATATATAATAGCTCCAGTTGGTGGTTGAGGATAACTCCTTTTTAGATAGGAAATAGCGTCCTCTTTCCACCATTGCGATGTGAAGATATTGTGAAAAAAATCACGCAGGTGATAAAAATAAATGTTTGAGATCTTCTTTCCGATCCTGGTTCTTTTCGTCCTGGCGACTGCTGTCGTTTTCATAATGCTTGGCCTGCCGGAACTGGTAGCGCGGAAAACTAAAAGCAGGCGCAAGCTCACTCCGTATGAGTGCGGTATCCTTCCTGAAACGGATGCCAGAGGTCGATTCCCGATCAAATATTATATGATCGCTCTTCTTTTTATCATATTCGATCTTGAAATGGTGTTTCTATATCCCTGGGCTATCATACTCAAAAAGCTGAAGATGTTCGCATACATTGAGATGCTAATCTTCATCGGAATCCTTTTCTTAGGCTATCTTTACATTATCAAGAAGGGCGCTCTGAAATGGGATTAGAGAAATATATCCCCGATGGCATAATCTTAACCACCGTCGAGAAAGCCGTCAACTGGTCTCGCAAATCGTCTTTATGGCCTCTCGGTTTCGGACTGGCCTGCTGTGCTATAGAGATGATGTCGACCTTTGCTGCCAGGTTTGATCTGGCCCGTTTCGGTATGGAGGTCATGAGGGCGTCACCGAGGCAGGCGGATCTGATGATCGTCTCCGGGCGGTTGTCGGTCAGAATGGCGCCGGTTATCAGGCAGCTTTACGACCAGATGCCAAATCCCAGATATGTTATCTCCATGGGAGCTTGCGCCTCGTGCGGCGGGATTTTCAACAACTATGCCATCGTCCAGGGAGTGGATCGCGTCATCCCGGTCGATGTTTACGTTCCGGGATGTCCTCCCAGGCCGGAGCAACTTATCGATGGTATCATGAAATTGCGGGCTAAAATCGATAAGGAGAAGCTGAAAGACAACGTCTGATGCCATCAATAGTTGAAGAAAAACTCCGAAAGGGGTATTCCGATAAGATTATTGAATTGAATACCTTCAGGGGCGATCTGAATGTTATTTTGAAACCTGAGGACATCCCCGAGGTCTGCCGTTATCTGAAAACCGATCCGGACTTAAAGTTCAACTTTCTCTCATGCATCACCGCCTGCGATTATCTCGGCAAGCGTGAAATTCGATTTGAAGTAATCTATCTGCTCTTCTCCATTCCGAATCATTATCGGATCACCTTGAAAACAAGAGTAAACGAAAATGAGGAAATCCCGACATTGACCTCTCTCTGGCGGACGGCCGACTGGCAAGAGAGGGAAGTCTACGATATGTTCGGGATCAAATTTACAGGTCATCCTGATTTAAGGCGGATTCTCATGGACGATGATTGGGTTGGCCATCCGCAGAGGAAGGATTTTCCTCTTACTTACGAGGTGCCTCATTTCACCCATAACAAGGGCGAGATAGATACCAGGCACGAAGCTCCATGGAGGGGGGATGAGGATGGCTAAGCGGGAAACCATGATTATGAATATGGGCCCGCAGCATCCTGCCACGCATGGAGTGTTGAGGATCGAACTCGAGCTTGACGGCGAGACGGTGGTTAACGCCCGCCCCTTAATCGGCTATCTCCACACCGGCATTGAGAAGAATATGGAGGCCAAAACCTACACCCAGGCTCTGACCATGACCGATAGAATGGATTATCTGGCCCCCATGTCAAACAACCTGGTTTACGTTGGCGCTATCGAAAAGCTTATGGAAGTGGAGGTCCCTCCGAGAGCAGAATATGTCCGGGTCATAATGACCGAATTAACCCGTGTTGCCTCTCACCTTGTATGGCTCGGCACCCACGCCATCGACCTGGGGGCCATGTCGATGCTCCTGTATTGCTTCAGGGAGCGCGAGAAGATCGTCCAGATGTATGAGTTCGTCTCAGGGGTCAGGATGATGTCGTCATATTTCCGGGTTGGAGGTCTGGCGCAAGATATCCCTGCTGGATTTGATAAGCGGGTAGAAGATATTCTCGATACCTTCCCGGCAAAGATAAATGAGTACGAAGGGCTCTTGACGAACAACAAGATTTGGCGCAACCGAACCATAGGAGTGGGAACGATCTCTGCTGAGGACGCTATAGATGCGGGGTTGTCGGGGCCAATTCTAAGAGGCAGTGGAGTCGCCTGGGACATAAGAAAATCTAACCCCTATTCGTATTACGATAAATTCGAATTTGATATTCCCACCGGCAAGAATGGCGATGTTTACGACCGGTATCTGGTTCGACTGGAAGAAATGAGGCAATCCTTACGCATTGTAGGGCAGGCGGTCAAGGGCATACCGGAAGGCTCGCATATCACCGGCGACAGGAAGATCGCGCTACCGCCAAAGGAAGAAGTGCTGAAAGGGATGGAACAGTTGATCCATCATTTTAAAATCGTAGTTCACGGTATTCAGCCGCCGCCCGGTGATGTTTATTTCGCCATCGAATCGCCTAAAGGCGAGATAGGATGCTATATCGTATCCGACGGTACCAAAAAGCCTTATCGAGTTCATTTCAGGCCACCGTCGTTTGTCAATATTGCTGCGTTGCCGAAGCTGGTTATCGGCAGAATGGTGGCCGATGTGGTTGCCTGCATCGGATCTCTTGATATCGTGCTTGGTGAAATCGACAGGTAAATGTGAGGATTGAGTTGAACAGCACATCTGATGCATCGCTCAGCGAAAAATCAATAAAAGAGATAAGGCGTCTTAAAGATCTTTATTCGGAACGCAAATCCGCAGTTCTGATGGTGCTGCATGTTATCTACGACCAGTATGGCTATATAGATTCCCGAGCGGTTAAAGGGGCTGCCGGGATTATGGAATTGCCCGTTATGGATTTTGAGCAGGCGGCCAGCTTCTATACGATGTTTCCCTCCAGGAAGGTCGGCAGGTATCATCTTCAGGTTTGCCGGACAATTTCATGCATGCTTCGCGGTTCCGAGGAGTTGGTTGAATTCTTAAGAGAAATGCTCAATATCGAGATCGGCGGGATCACCGAAGACGGGCTTTTTTCTCTTACCGAAGTTGAATGTCTTGGCTCGTGCGGCACGTCACCCATGATGCAGGTAAATGATACCTATTATGAGAATTTAACGCGCGCCGGGGTGGAAAAGATACTCGAAGACCTCAAAAATGAGGCCAAAAATGATTGATTTCGAAAAGATTCTTTTTAAATATATTGATCATCCCGGGCAGGATAATATCGAGACCTATATCAAGAATGGCGGTTATACAGCTTTTGAGAAAGCGATGAATACAATGACCCCTGAAGAGGTAGTGGAGGAAGTCATCGAATCAGGCCTGCGAGGGCGAGGAGGCGCTGGTTTTCCTGCCGGTAGAAAATGGTCTTTTCTGCCGAAGGACGGCAAGAAACCGGTATACCTGTGCGTCAATGCCGATGAATCCGAGCCGGGCACCTTCAAGGATCGCGAGCTTATGGAAAAAGAGCCGCACATGGTGATCGAGGGCGCCATGATAACTGCATACGCAATAAAATGCAAAACGGCATTCATATATATCAGGGGAGAATTCGCCTTTGCCGCTCGTCAACTACAAAAGGCTATCGATGAAGCCAGGCAAAAAGGATTTATCGGCAGGAATATACTCGGCAAGGGCGTTGATATAGAAATAATGGTCCATCGAGGTGGGGGAGCCTATATCTGCGGCGAGGAGACAGCGCTGATGACGTCCCTCGAGGGGAACCAGGGATATCCCCGCGTTAAACCCCCGTTTCCTGCAATCTCCGGTCTCTATAATTGCCCCACTATTATCAATAATGTTGAGACCCTGAGTAATATCCCGCATATCATAAATCGAGGTGGAGAGTGGTTCGCATCCATAGGCACTCCGAAATCGTCAGGCACCAAGATTTTCTGTTTATCCGGCCACGTAAATAAACCGGGGAACTACGAATTACCGATGGGCGTGCCATTGCGTGAATTGATATATGAATACGGTGGCGGGATCAAAGATGGCCGCAATCTTAAGGCGGTTATACCGGGGGGTTCGTCGGTTCCGGTGCTGACCTCTGATAAAGTCGATGTCCGCATGGATTTCGAGTCTCTGGTGGAGGCCGGTTCAATGCTTGGCTCGGCCGGCGTGATCGTAATGGATGAGACCGTCTGCATGGTGAAAGCGGCGCTCAATATGACCCATTTCTATCAACACGAATCCTGCGGGCAGTGCACACCTTGCCGCCAGGGAACATATTGGATGCTGCGAATTTTGGATCGCATCGAGCATGGCCAGGGCACGATGGAAGATCTCGATCTGCTTCTGGATATCTGCTCCAATATCGATGGCAACACGATCTGCCCGCTTGGTGATGCTGCCACTCCGTCGGTCAGATCGACATTGCAGAATTTCAGGGAAGAATATGAATATCATATTACTAATAAAGAATGCTTAACGAGCATGAACTCAAGGTTTGAGTAGGTATGTCTGAAAATATATCGGTGATAATAGACGGACAAACGGTGGATGCGCCTCCCGGTACGCTCATAATCGAGGCGGCCAGGGAGATCGGCATCGAAATCCCGACTTTTTGTTACGATGAGCGTTTGAAATCCGTCGGAGCCTGCAGGATGTGCCTGGTCGAGGTGGAGAAGATGCCGAGGCTCATCGCATCGTGTGCCACGCCGATCGCTCCCAATATGGTCGTGCATACGGAATCGGAGAGGGTAGTGAAAGCCCGCAAGGGAGTTCTGGAGTTCTTGCTTATAAACCATCCCCTCGATTGTCCAACCTGCGATAAGGGCGGGGAATGTCCATTGCAGGATAATACATATCTTTATGGTCCTTCCGTTTCACGATATAACGAAAACAAGATCAGGTTCATCGAAGAAGACATCAATCAGAGATTCGACGATATACCGTTGGGTCCGGAGATTATGTTATGTCGCAACCGCTGTATTATGTGTTATATGTGCGTGCGCATCGTCAGGGATCTTGCGGGGGAGGCGGATCTCGGAGTATTCCAGAGGGGCGCCCTCACGAACATCAGTGTCCTGCAGGAAGTGGCCTTCGCCGATGAATTCTCCGGCAACACGGTGGAATACTGCCCGGTAGGGGCACTGACCTCTCGCTCATTCCGATATAAAGTCCGGGACTGGCTTCTTAAGAAGGCGCCATCGGTCTGCAATCTGTGCTCCGATGGCTGTAATATGGAAATAGAATGGTCCAGGGGTGAGGTGTTCCGCCACATGGCCCGGCGGAACACCGATGTCGATGACGGCTGGCTCTGCGACCGTGGCCGGTATAGCTTCGATATCTCCGGATCGGAGAAAAGAATCACCCAGCCTCATATCCGCCGGGGAAATAAGCTCGAGCCGTGCGGCTGGGATGAAGCACTGGCGCTGGTATCCAGGAATCTTGACAGGATCATTGAAGAAAATAGAGGTTCAGAGGTGGCAGCCATCGGATCGCCCATGTTATCTAATGAAGAAGCATATGCAATCAGGAATTTCTTCGGTAACGCTGTCAAATCGACCAACATAGATTTCCAGACCGATACGGATCAGCCGATAGAACCGTGGCTTCTCGATTTCATAGGCTTGGATGGCACCATAAATGATCTTGAGAACGATTCGTTTTTCCTTTTCGTTGGATGCGATCCGGCCATCGAACATCCGGTTATGTCATTGAGAATAAAAAAGGCCGTCTCGCGGAGGAAGGCGAGGGCTGTTTTTATCGGTTCCTATGAAAAGAGACTCGGATATTTTCAGGTTACTAACATAAGAATACCTTATGCCACTGAAGCATTTGCATTGAATTATCTTTCGTCTGCTCTAATTGGAGCAGAGACGGGGTCAATACCGCCGGATATCTCCATCGATACGGATCAATTGTTGCGGCTGGCCGGGGAGTTGAAAAATTCTCAAAAGATACATATAATAGCCGGCCGCGGTTTCTTTTCTCATCCAGATCGCAAAGCCCTTTTATCATCGATTACAAAATTGAGAAAAGCCACGGCGGCGAAATTGTCGATTCTGCCACCACAGGGCAACTATCTCGGTGTCTCTCGCTTCGGCCTCTATGGCGGGCCGGATCACTCGTTTAACGATATATTGTCACGCATCGATTCGGGGGCAATCAAAACGGCATTTATATTCGGCGCCAATCCTCTTGTCGAGTATCCCGATGGAAAGTATATCTATGACGTTCTGAAAAAACTCGATTTTCTGGTAGTTGTAACACCATTCATGACCCCCACGGCTTCCCGGGCATCCATGGTTTTCCCTCAGGCTCTGCCCCCCGATTATGGCGGCACCTTTGTCAATATTGAAGGACGCATCCAGAGATTCGAGCCGATGACCGAGAATCGCGGCTTTGATTACAGATCGGTCTGGTCGTTACTCGGAGGAATATCCAGCCTGCTGGAGTTGGGCACGGTCTGGTATCACGATAGCCAGGTCAGGCAGGATATGGCCGAGAATTTGAAAAGCATGGAAAATCTAACTAATATACCTGATGGCGGCCTGCTGATTAATGTCACCGCCAGGAACGAATATGATCCGGGCGAAATCGATCCTCGTATTCCATCCCGACCGGGGACTGAATATCCGTATCTGTTTCAATGGACGCCGTCGGTACATCATCCCAACTGGCTTACGGAAAAATCCCAGAACTTAATGAGGATCGCCGGGAAACAGGAGGTCCGAATGCATCCGGATGATACAAAAAGAGAAGGAATATCCGATAACCAGGTCGTCAGGATTGGAATGGAAAAAACAGCTCTCAATCTTCATGTAAAGGTAACAGATAAGGTGAATGCGGGAGAAATTCTGGTTGTCAATTCATTCGCGGAGAATCCTGTCAACCGGCTGATGAAGAAGGGCAAACCTATAACGTATGTATCGGTGAAAAAGAACTGATGTTATTAGAGGCAGTAATAATCATATTAAAAGTACTGGTAATTTTTCTTGCTCTCTTAACCGCTGTTGCATATTCCACTTATTTCGAGCGCAAGGTCGTGGCCCGTATTCAGCATAGAATCGGTCCCAATGTAACCGGCCCCTTTGGCCTTTTGCAGCCTATTGCCGACGCCGTGAAAATGATGATGAAAGAAGAGATAAGACCCGCCCTGGCGGACCGATTTTTTTATCTGGCCGCACCGGTATTGTCCTTTGTAACCGCCTCTATGGCCATAGCGGTTATACCGATTGGCGATTGGATTACTGTCGGCGGGCAACGGATTCAGCTTATAATTTCCGATCTAAACATCGGTATTCTGTATATCCTGGCGGTCACTTCTCTGGGCGTTTACGGGATTGTACTGGCTGGCTGGTCTTCCAATTCGAAATATTCCCTGCTGGGCGGATTGCGGTCTACAGCCCAGATGATCAGCTATGAAGTATCACTGGGATTGGGATTGATCGGCGTATTGCTATTAAGCCAGACATTTTCCATAGGGGAGATTGTCAGACAGCAGTCCGGTTCTATCTTCAACTGGTACATATTCAAACAGCCGGTGGCCTTTTTCGTATATTTCATATCAGCCATGGCGGAAACGAACCGGAATCCGTTCGATCTTCCGGAGGCGGAATCAGAGCTGGTGGCCGGTTATCACACGGAGTATGCCGGTATGAGTTTCGGTGTATTCTTTCTGGCCGAATATGCCAACATGATCACCGTCTCCGCCATCGCTGCCAGTATGTTTCTGGGTGGTTGGAACGGCCCGTTTTTGCCGCCGGTTATATGGTTTGTCATTAAGGTTATACTGTTTATGTTCATATATATCTGGGTAAGGGGAACACTGCCCAGGTTCAGATACGATCAGCTTATGAGATTCGGCTGGCTGGTATTATTCCCTGTAGGAATATTGAATGTCATGATAACGGCTTTGTTTCAGGTATTGTAGGAGTCGCACTTTTTATGTGGCAGGATTTTAAATCGGTTTTTCTGGCGATACCAAAGGGGCTTTCGATCACCTTTCGTTATCTTTTCAGGAAACCGATTACGGAGCAATACCCGAAGACCAGACCCAAATTCGAGGATCGTTACCGGGGGTTGCATTATCTAACCCGATATGATGATGGCACCGAACGTTGTGTTTGTTGTGGCCTTTGTGCAGCCGCCTGTCCGGTGGATTGCATATATATGGAGCCGGCGGAAACAGAGGACGGTATCCGATACGCCAAAATCTACGAGATAAACGAGTTGAGATGCATATTCTGCGGCATGTGCGAGGAAGCCTGTCCGGAGGAGGCCATCTTTCTCGGCCATGAGTTCGAGTTTTCATCCTACGACCGCGATGATTTCATATATACCAAGGAAATGCTCTTGGCGATTTTTGATAACGTTGAAAAAGAAAGAGTGGCTAAGAATATCAAACCATTCATCCGCAAGGAAAGACAGGAATTCAAAAAACCGGCTTCACCGGCGAATGGGGTATCGGCATGATCATCTTCTTCGTTCTCGCAATTATCGCGGTCTTTGGCGCGGTGATGGTGGTAACGCGGAAAAGCCCTGTGGCATCCGCCATATATTTGATTCTGGTGATGTGTTCGCTGGCAGGTTTGTTCGCACTCATGGGAGCGTTATTCCTGGCCGCTTTCCAGGTCATTGTTTACGCCGGCGCTATCATGGTCCTGTTCCTGTTTGTTATCGTGCTTTTAAATTTGCGCCGGGATGAATTCGGACATGACACCCGGCTTATCCAGAAATATCTCGGTTTCGCGTTTGCTCTTTTAATCCTCATTCAGTCTGTTTTCATTCTGGGCTGGGCAATGAAAGACTATTCGGCGGATTCTGGCAGCATAAGCTCGGTCGAATCCGGCGTCACTCCAACTGAAACCGCCCTGGCCGACGATTATAGCTCGGCGGAATCAGTTGCCGAGACTTTGTTTATGAAATACGCTTATCCTTTCGAGATCACGTCGATTCTGTTGCTGGCTGCAATAATAGGAGCTGTGGTTATCGCCCGGAAGAAACAACCGGGCCAGGACGAGGGAGACGAAGACTGATGCCGCCGCTCGAATATTTTATCGTTCTATCCGCCATCCTATTTTGTATAGGCGTCTGGGGCGTATTGAAATCGCGAAACGCCATAGTGATCTTCATGGCCATCGAGCTGATGCTGAACGCCGTAAATCTATCGTTGGTGGCATTTGCCACCAATATGAAGACTATACTGGCACGTTTTATTCAGACTGTGCCGGCCGAGCAGGTAACGGATCTTCTCAGAACCTCAATATCATCGGGCCAGGTATACGTGATTCTTGTAATGACAGTAGCTGCCGCCGAGGCCGCCGTGGGACTGGCAATAATAATCTCCATTCATCGCATGAAAGATTCGATAAACGTGGATGATGTTAACATCATGAAGTGGTAATTGATGATAGAAGAACAGATTAAAACGTTGGTTAAACTCGTGCCGGTATTCCCCCTGATCGGCTTTTTGATCAACGGCCTATTAAATAAGAAGCTCACGGGGAAATTACCCGGAATTATTGGATCGGGCTGCATATTCATATCGCTTGTGCTCTCCACTTGGGCCTTCTTTCTGCTGACAGGTTTACCCGAGCACGCAAGATCCATCGGTTCCTCCTGGTTTAATTGGGTGGTCTCCGGCACTTTTTCAAGTAGTTTCTCATTCCTTTATGATCCTCTTTCGGCTGTTATGATGCTTGTTGTTACCGGTGTGGGTTTCTTAATACATGTCTATTCAATCGGGTATATGCAGGGCGATGGTGGATATTCACGTTACTTTTCGTTCTTGAGTCTCTTTACCTTTGCCATGCTTGCACTGGTCATGGCCGATAATCTTTTACTTCTTTATCTCGGATGGGAAGGAGTCGGCCTCTGCAGTTATCTTTTGATCGGTTTCTGGTTTCATAAGAAATCGGCGGCTGACGCCGGGAAGAAAGCTTTCATAGTTAACCGCGTCGGTGATTTTGGATTTGCCCTCGGTATATTCTTGCTTTTCTGGACTTTTGCCTCGGCGGGACATCCTACGATAAATCTCTCGGAGATCAGCAGCCTGGCCCCTGAGGTTCTGGTAGGTGGAGGAATTGTCACGGCAATTACGTTATTGCTGTTTCTGGGAGCCACGGGCAAATCGGCACAGATACCGCTGCACGTCTGGCTTCCCGATGCCATGGAAGGTCCCACACCGGTTTCAGCTTTGATACATGCGGCGACAATGGTTACCGCGGGTGTTTATATGGTCTGCAGGCTATCGGCGGTATTTGTTCTGGCGCCTTTTACTATGATGGTGATCGCTATTATAGGTGCGGTTACGGCGCTATTTGCGGCTACCATTGGTACGGTGCAGAATGATATAAAAAGGGTCCTTGCTTATTCCACTATCAGTCAGTTAGGCTTTATGTTTTTGGCCTGTGGAGTGGGGGCCTTCGCGGCCGGAATTTTCCATCTTATGACTCATGCCTTTTTCAAGGCGCTTCTTTTCATGTGTGCCGGTTCGGTTATGCATGCGCTGGCTGGTGAGCTCGATATGCAGAAGATGGGCGGGCTTAGAAAATATATGCCGATTACATTTTTCACCATGTTCGTGGGCACCCTGGCGATCTCAGGTGTGCCGCTGTTTTCAGGATTCTTTTCCAAAGACGAAATTTTATATAAGGCTTTTTCGTCGGAGCATGGCAGTGTAATCCTCTGGGCCATTGGTCTATTTGCGGCGTTGCTGACAGCATTTTATATGTTCCGCCTTCTATTCCTGACTTTTTACGGCAAATCCCGGATGAGTCCCGAGGTTGAAAATCATGTTCACGAATCGCCGAAAGTCATGACGGTTCCATTGATGATACTGGCGGTTCTGGCTATTATCGGCGGTTATATCGGTTTGCCCCATGCTCTCGGCGGTGGAGCCTGGTTTGAAGAATTCTTAAGTCCGGTTTTCACATTTTCCCATGAGACTGCAGAAGCCGCAAGCCAGCATTCATATTCTATCGAATATTTGATTATGTTAGCTTCGATAGTAGCCGCCGGAATCGGCATACTGATGGCTTACAGGTTCTATATCTCCGATCCTGAAAGACCGAAACGTCTGGCAGAGAGGTTTGACGGTTTTTATAATACCGTTTTGAATAAATACTACGTTGACGAGTTTTACAATACCATTATCGTCCGGCCAATAATTGCAGCGGCCTCGTTCCTCTGGAGGAGAACCGATGTTATGATTATTGACGGTATCGCCAACGGCTCGGCCAGGGCGATCGGCTGGTTTTCGGGGAAGTTCCGATTCGTGCAAACCGGGCTTTTTAGAAACTACGCCCTGTTTTTCGTATTTGGGGTAATAGTTCTTCTGGGATTTGTAATTCTGAGATAGGTTTTGATGGTAAGATGGAAAAAAGATTGCATGACCATATCGCTCATTACAAAGAGGACGCCGAATCGTTCGACTACTTCCATGTTGAAAATCCCGCTATCCGTGAGGAAGAAAGACGGAGAATACAGGTTTTGACCCATACCATGAAATTCGAAAGCGGGCAATCGATCCTCGATGCCGGTTCCGGAGGGGGCTGGATATCGAACTCATACCTGCCAAAAGGAGTCTTCGTCTGCGCCGTCGATCTCACTTTGAAAAATCTGAAGGAGATCCGGGGCCGGTTTGACACAGGACGGAAGGGCGGGTACGTGGTAGCGGATCTATACAATCTGCCATTTAAGGAAGACGCTTTCGATGGTGCAACGTCCAATGATGTTTTCGAACACCTCGAATACCTCGACAATGCGGCGCGGGAAATGAGGAGCGTATTAAAAGAAGGCGCCCGGGTATTCGTTTCCGTGCCCCATAAAGAAAATATTGTCTATTATCTATGCATTCATTGCAATAAGAAAACTCCGATTAATGCACACCTCCATTCGTTCAATGAGAAAAATCTTGGCGACATATTCTTAGAAAACGGTTTTAAAATCAGCGCCATCTCCAGATTCATAAATAAGGGATTATCAATCCTTCTGGTATATTATTATCTCTGCCGCTGGATGCCATATTGGCTATGGCGAATCGTAGATAAAACCGCAAATGCCATAGTGAGGAAACCGGGACGAATTGGCATGAAGCTCCTGGCAGTGCGATCAGAGGATTCGCAGGGAAGGATCGATTGAGATGAACTGGCCAATACTCTCCTGGATCGTCTTCCTGCCGCTGATAGGCGCTCTGGCGATATTGTTTATTGATAGATCAAGGCATAATGCTATCAGATGGACATCTCTTTCATTTACCATCGCAGGTTTCGTCTTGAGCCTGGTGCTTTTTACAAGATTCGATGGATCCAATACCGGAATGCAGTTCCGCGATGGACCGGTGGTCTGGATTAAATCTCTCGGTATCACATACAGCCTCGGTGTTGACGGTATCTCTATATTGTTGGTCTTATTAACTCCGTTTCTAACGGCGATCGCTATCGCATCCACCTGGACGGCCATTAAAGAAAAAGTCAAAGGCTTTATGATATCGATGTTGATTCTGGAGACAGGCATGCTGGGCGTGTTTCTGGCAACCGACCTTTTCCTTTTCTATCTTTTCTGGGAGGTTATGCTCGTACCGATGTATTTTCTTATAGGTATCTGGGGCGGCCCGCGAAAAATCTATGCCGCCGTCAAATTCGTTCTATTTACGATGTTTGGTTCCCTCCTGATGCTATTAGCAGTAATCAAGCTGTATTTGATGTCTTCCTCTGTCGCCGGGATAAGGACAACCGACTTGATGACGGTGTTCAATATTCAGGTTTCTCCGGATCTGCAGATCTGGCTGTTTCTGGCTTTCGCTCTGGCTTTTGCCATCAAGGTACCGTTATTCCCATTCCATACCTGGCTTCCGGACGCCCATGTGGAAGCCCCGACCGCGGGATCGATAATCCTTGCGGGCGTTTTATTGAAAATGGGGACCTACGGTTTCTTGCGGTTCTGTCTGCCGCTGTTTCCATCCGCCACCGCTTACTTCGTCCCCTTGATTTCTATTCTCGCACTGATCGGCATAATCTATGGTGCCCTGGTTGCCATGGCTCAAAAGGATATTAAGTCTCTTGTAGCTTATTCATCGGTGGCTCACCTGGGATTTGTGATGCTGGGTATGTTCGCATTGACGACTCAGGGCCTGACCGGTTCAATCATGCAGATGGTTAACCACGGCATCACCACCGGCGCGTTGTTCCTTCTGGTCGGCATGATTTACGAAAGGCGGCATACCAGGATGATCGCGGATTTCGGCGGAGTAGCGCATGTTATGCCCGTATTCGCCACCGTCTTTCTGATAGTCACTCTGGCATCTATAGGTCTGCCGGGGACTAACGGCTTTGTGGGCGAGTTCTTGATTTTGCTGGGTGTATTCAAGGTAAATCCGGTGTTCGCCGCCATAGGGACATTTGGTATCGTATTAGCTGCAGTATATATGCTCTGGATGGTTCAGCGTGTCTTTTTCGGGCAATGTGATAAAGAAGAAAATAAAAAGCTTCTGGATATGAACTGGAGAGAAAAATTGATCTCCCTTCCGATTCTTATACTGATTTTCTGGATCGGTATATATCCGGATACGTTCATTAAAAAGATTGAGCCATCGGTTGATAGAATGGTTGAGCTTGTGAAATTGAAAACCGTGCATGCCGGGGCCGAGAATCAAAATACCGATGAGCGGATTGTGGAACAATTCAATGGAGATGGTGATTCAACATGGATTTCAACTGGAGAATAATATCGCCTGAGATAGCCGTTCTGGTGACAGGATTCGTTATCCTGATTGTTGATCTCTTTCTCAAGCGAGCTAAGAATACCGTCCTGACCACTTTGAGTTTTGTCGGAATAATGATCGCCTTGGGGCTGACATTTAATAATTATTCCTTTATCGGAGTGAGCTTCCAGAATATAGTCATTAATGACCCGATCGGGTTTTATTTCAAAATCATCTTCTGCCTGGGTACTTTGCTGACGATATTTATTTCCTCAAGCTATATCAGCCGGGAAATGAAAAGCCCCGGGGAATATTACGTATTGCTTTTTATCGCTACGTTCGGGATGATGGTGATGGCTTCTTCCGCGGACCTGCTTACGATATTCCTGGGCATGGAGGTCATGAGCATACCGCTGTATGTCCTGGCGGGAATCCATAGAAATCGACCTCGCTCCCGCGAAGCTTCAATGAAATATTTTCTGATGGGCGCCTTTGCCTCCGGGTTTTTGCTATATGGTATTGCACTAATATTCGGAGCTTACGGCACTACGAATCTTTTAGAGATCTCGGAGCGTTTCGGTTTAGGCGGGAGTTATAGCGGGATTCTGACTGGGGCCGGGATAACATTTCTGATAATAGGTTTCGGTTTCAAGGTTGGGGTCGCTCCGTTCCACATGTGGGTCCCCGATGTCTACGAGGGTTCCCCGGCTCCTGTCACGGCCTTTATGTCCGCCGGTCCAAAGGCCGCAGGTTTCGCCGTCCTGTTCAGGATCTTCACCGCTTTCATGCCGGTCATCGGCGAGAACTTTACCACGGTCCTCTGGATACTAGCGGTTCTCACTATGACCTGGGGCAATATCCTGGCCATTTCCCAGTCTAACATAAAGAGGATGCTGGCTTATTCATCGATAGCTCACGCCGGTTACGTGATGATAGCCCTGACGACCGGTGGAAAGGATGGCCTTGCCGCCGGATTGTTTTATCTTCTGGCATATACGATCATCAATATCGGCGCTTTTGCAGTGATCATTCTTTTTGCCGGCCACAAGGAGAAACTTGAGAATATAAGAGATTACGCCGGATTCGGGACCAGGTATCCTTTTCCTGCGATAGCCCTGACTATATTCATGCTGGCACTGGCCGGTTTTCCAGCTACTGCCGGATTCATGGGAAAATACAAAATATTCTTAGCCGCCATAGATTCCGGTTTCGTCTGGTTGGCCATCATCGGAATCGCCAACAGCTTGATCTCCGTCTGGTATTACCTCGGTGTTGTGGTCACCATGTATATGAGGCCGGAAGGGAAGAGATTTCCAGAGGTTGGCCTTTCCCCAAGCCTCTTCGTGGCCATCCTGATTTCCCTCTTCGGAACCCTGCAATTAGGCTTGTTTCCCGATATTTGGCTGAGGCTGGCAGATATCGCCGGAGGCCACGCAAGCTGGGTGCTAATTATCCGTTCGCTGATTAATTCCCCGTAAGATAATGAGTTGCGAGCCTTTATCTCTTTCTATCGGCATCGAAAAAGATAATGATTATTATCATATTTTTTCCTTGACAAAAATTTCACAAGCTGTTATAATAATGGAGCGATGTGGAAATGTTTAATTATGGGGGTGAATCATGAGAAAAAATCTTAAAGTTCTGAACCAGAAGATCAAACAACAGGGATATCGCATGACACGCCAGAGGGAAGTCGTATTGGATGAACTTTCCAAGACCAGGGGGCACCCCAAGGCCGATGAGATTTACCAGATGGTGCGCAATAAAATGCCGCATATTTCATTCGGGACAGTTTACCGCAATTTGAGACTTCTGAAAGAGTTGGGGCTTGTAAGGGAACTTTCCTTCGGTAAAAACTTCTCACGCTACGAGGCGTTTTTCGAGAATCACCAGCATTTTACGTGCACCACTTGCGGCAGAGTAATGGATATCGATGAACCTCTGGCTGTATCGACGTCCGGAGTTATGGTTAACGACAAGAAGATGTTGGTCGACGAATACCGGCTGGAATTCTACGGTACCTGCAGCGATTGCCAGTAATACTTTCTCAGCCGTATCGACCGTGAAATTTGACTTGACTGGAGAGGAAATCGGCGTATAATAACGCCGGTTTCTTTTTACGGAATTTGGCGGCGTTTCTCTTAATGCTAATTTCAATTAGACCGATTCTATTGGGGAAACATCGATGTTCTTTGATTTTTGATAGGCGTGTCCGGATGACGTCATTCGGCAATGCCATGTGAAGTCTGGGGCCGTAGTTCAGTTGGGAGAACGCCTGAATGGCATTCAGGAGGTCAGGGGTTCGACCCCCCTCGGCTCCATTTTGTTTTGGGGTAAGGGGTTACGTTCTACCCTGAATCCCGAAATTAAGTAAGTTATATGTTCTCGGCGAACATTACTCTATTAAAACGCATCGGCCCAAATAATGCACGCATAAAATTTCGATGCTTCCAATATTCTCCCTGCTTACAACGACGGGGGGGGAGAGGGGGAAATATAGGGTATCGCACTATAGCCCCTCAGATCGCATGTATGGGAGTCTGGGGGGCATCGTAGAGGCAATCTATGGACAATCCCTGACAGCCCAGGAGACAGGGCTTTCCAGCCAGCCCCCCCCATGGTATACACGCCGCTCGATCTGATGGAACCTGAGCGAAGCTTTAGACTACATTTCTGATAAATATATAACTCTTCAATCAGTTTTGCATATTTCAGTAGCAAGATGGAGTTTCTTCTTCTGACAAGATCGGATAAATATCGACCTAAAAAAGTCTGCCGAATCGGGAACCTGTCTGGTGATTTAGGAGTATTATATTAGTGGAGTGTTCTATCGGTTTTGCATTTAGTGAGTAACGTAGGGTGGCTGGAAACACATGGGGGGTTGAAAAATAACCAATATTCTGTTCTGCAATATGCTTCGGTCGTAAATCTTCAATAATCGCCCCACAATTAATATTCCAGCCGGTTAACATCTGAGTAAGAGGATGGAATGAAAGATAGGAATCTTTACGTGGGGAACCTAAGCTTGACCGTAACCACGGAGATTCTGTGGGATCTGTTTTCTGTTCATGGTGAGATTCGGGAAATTCGACCCTTAATAAGCAAAGGTTTTGCCTTTATCGAGATGTCCAACTCTGAAGAAGCGGAGAAAGCCAGAAAGGCTCTAAACGGTTTTATCCTGGAAGGACGTGCTTTGGAGGTGAACTATGCTCGTCCCCGAGGGCTGAGTGATCTACAGCGAAGAGATTGTGGAAAATATTGAGGCTATTGAACGGCTCCTGAACACAAGGCGGCTATGAAGCCGCCTCTTTATTTTCTTTATGGCATACACACCGCTTGGCTCGATGGAACCACAGCGGGGTTTTAGATCAAGATTTAGCCATATATAATAAGCCAGGGCAGAAACGGACCCCCCTCGGCTCCACCAGAGTTTGGGCTTCCGTAAATCTTTGTGATATAAGCGGAAGCCCTTATTTTTTATGGTGTTTAGAAAGACAGGGGATGAGAGTATCCCTCGGTATCCTTCGGTAACCTATGGCGGTTTTGGTCGCGATATGGTCTCTATTCGGATTTATTTTCAGATATCGCTGCCCGGTTATGATCTGGAGAAAGATACGCATAGCCGAGAATGCAGGTCAAAATCCCTCAGAAATTTAGATAACTGAGTGGCAAGACCGGAGATCTTAACCTGCATTCTGGCCGTCAATATAGCGCTTGAATCGAGCGGCTAATATACCTTTTCGGTTTCCTTATCCTGCTTTTGTAGTACAGGCGGCTGGTTGGAATGAGTTGCCTGGTTCTCTGGCTCAGTATTGCCTTTCAGCAATGCCTCAAGTTTTCCGAATTTAATCAGCATTTTGGTTCTGACCAACAGGCCCAGCGATAGAAGCATGAATAAAATTGAGTTAACCCGACGGAATATTTCGCCGTAGTTGAAAATAGTATCCAGAAATGCCAATACTCCGAGTCCGAATAATATCATACACCAGATCAGCATTTTACCCTCCTTTTAGCAAAATTGACCTTTTTATTTCGTATCGACCAATGAAAATGCTGACTTTAAGAATATTCGTCCTCTATCGGGAGCATACCATGACGCCTCTAAGGCGGATGGTGCAACACTGAACGATCCTGAAAACAGGCTACTGTTCTTGCGATAAGTGCCCGACATAGAATGCGTTAACGAATGTCGGGGGTTGTCCGTTGTGGTCTCATATTGCCGGGCGGATACCGGATTTTTCTTCTTGCCATTGACTGCTATAGGTGATATAGCAAAGTATATTGCGCGGGGGAATAATATCCCGGAAGCCCGGTTCAGGGAGGCTTATGAAAAAATTCTTTAGATTCGACAGCCTCGGCACCAACTATAAAAACGAGATACTAGGTGGGATGACCACCTTTTTTGCCATGGGTTACATAATTATCGTAAACCCTGCCATTCTGGCCATCGGCGGTTTTCCTAAAGAGGCGTCGGTTACGGCCACCATTGTTGCAGCCATGATAGGCACATTCGTCATGGCGATCTATGCCAGGCGTCCATTCGCCATCGCCCCCTATATGGGAGAAAATGCCTTTATCGCTTTTACAGTTTGTGTGGGCATGGGGTATAGCTGGCAGAAAGCTCTGGGGGCGGTCTTTATCGGCGGCGTGATATTCGTGATAATCACGGCTTTTAGGATCAGAGGCTGGCTGGCAAAGGCCATTCCGAACAGCCTGAAGCTGAGCTTTGCCGCGGGAATAGGTTTTTTCATCATGTTTATCGGTTTAAACATGACCGGTATTGTAAGATTGGGTGTCGCCGGCGCTCCGGTGAAGATCGGACAGTTATCGGCAACGGGGCCGCTTCTGGCTGTTTTCTGCGTGATTCTCATCTCCATTCTGATGATCAGAAAGATACCGGGTTCTATATTGATAGGCTTGATAGCAACTACGATTATTTCATTTATCCTCGGAGCCGCCGACTGGCCGGCGAAACTGATATCCTCGCCACCATCGCTGTCACCCCTTTTCTTGAAACTCGATATTGCCGGAGCCTTGACCCGGGATTTTCTGGGTGTGATCGTAGTTGTCTTCATTCTCGATTTCGTTGACACTATGGGGACATTGATCGGCGTATCGGCTAAGGCCAGACTGCTCGATGAAAACATGAACCTACCCGAAATCGAAAAGCCGATGATGGCCGATGCTGTGGCGACAGTTGCAGGAGCACTAGTGGGAACCTCCACCACGGGGACCTTTCTCGAATCTGCAGCCGGTATCGAGGCCGGTGCTAAAAGCGGTTTTGCATCGCTGGTGACGGCCTTGATGTTTGCTCTCAGCCTTTTCTTTGCGCCGCTGTTCGTTTCGGTTCCGCCTTTTGCCTACGGTGCCGCTTTGATTGTCGTCGGTTTCCTGATGCTGTCTCCCATAAAAGATATCCCGTTCGATGATTATTCCGAACTCTTCCCATCCATAGCGACAATCGCCCTGATGAGTTTCACCTACAACCTGGGATTCGGAATGGTTGCCGGATTTGCGCTTTATCCGATATTCAAACTGTTTTCAGGCAGGAGCAGAGATCTTACAGCGGGCACGTGGGTCTTGTTCGGCATAGCGATATTGCTGTTTATATTTTATCCTTACGAGAGGATGTAGGGGAAAACCATTATCAGTCTATTCGGCCCGATTGTATATCAGATTCGCCATCTTAATACCTTGACATAAATTATAAGGGCAGTAAATTAGATATAGAACTTCTATCAGGGAGACATCTCGATGAAGACCTTAAAAAGGTGTTGCCTATACATTGCCTTTACAATAACCTTTTCGCCCATTTACGCCTACGCCGGCTGGACGCCGCCGGTGCGGATAAGCGATGAGGCTTTGGCCCATGATCCAAGAATGGTAACCAATGTCGATACCCTGCATGTTGTATATTGGAGGGGGGGGCGTTTACATCCTCTTATTACCTGCGTTCCGTTAACGGGGGGGACGCCTGGAGCGAACCATTTCATTTAGCGGACACAACTTACACATCGAATAATGTAGCGCCCGTTGTTTGTATTGAGAGAAATAGCGTCGTTGTAATCTGGCGCGGTGACATCAGGGGAGGAGGAACAGAATTGAATTATGGCGCGAGGGTATCCATGGATGCTGGACTGACCTGGAATGAAATAGATTATATCTTGCCTAATGACCGCGGGATGCTGCAGAAACATACTTTCACTATCTCGAATTCCAGATTATTCTTCGTCTATAGTTATTGGTCTGAGGAGATAGTTGTCAATTTTACCAAGAGCACGGACTGGGGCGAGACCTGGACTGAACCAATGGAGATTTTCCGAACGGCGCAAACGGGGCGATTTGATATGGCGGCGAGGGGGGATAGCATTCATTTTGTCTGGATTGGCAGGTTCGATTATGAACATGAGTGGGAGGTTTATCATATCAGGAGTACCGATTCAGGCGAGAGCTGGTCTGAGAATCTGATGCTCTCGACCCCTGATGATCGGGGATCGCTCTTTCCGTCGATATCTGCCAATTCCAGGGGCGATATTGTTGTTTGCTGGATGGACTATAAAAATTCTCCCTATTTCATAACAGGGGATATTTTCCTTAGATACAGCTTTGATGGGGGTGAGAACTGGATTGAGGAGGAGCAGCTTACGGATCACCATCTCGTATTCCCCGTGCGGGTCTTTTGGGGTGGTGATTCGGTTCATGTTGCCTGGGAAGACTGGCGGCATAATCAGGACGACATCTTCTATAGGCTCAGCACCGATAATGGATTTACATGGGCGGAAGAGGAGAGGGTTGAGGATGATCCGGGGGAATCCGGCTATCCGGATATAGCCGTCTCGGGGGACAAGGTCCATCTGGTCTGGAATGATTTTCGGCAAGATCCGGGCTACGGTATATATTACAGTTGTCGGGAAGAAGTTGTGATAGTAGACGATGAAGGGATTCGATCTCCGAGGAGTTACATAGCGCTTAGTACCTATCCTAATCCATTCAATTCGTCTACCACTATAATTTATAACGACTTGAAGGGAGGTGACATAGAAATCTACAATATCATAGGTCAGAAAATCAGAACTCTCACATCAACCATAGAGGAGGGAAAAATCATATGGGACGCCCGGGATGCCCTGGGAAATAAAGTCTCATCCGGAATCTATTTCGCCAGAGCAAAGACATTCCGGAATTCCGAAACCATAAAACTACTTTATCTTAAGTAAAAAATAATAATGTCATTCCTGCGGAAGCAGGAATCCAGGGGTGGGGAGGCAGGGAATGGATGCCGGATCAAGTCCGGCATGACAAAGAGAAGATTCCCGATCGGGGTCCTACGGATCCGTATGGATCGGGAATGACAAAATGCTGAGATTGATATTCACCTTGAATAGAATAATGGAGAAGAAGGCGGTCACAATCTTACAGATCCCTACGGGCCGTAGGCCGTATGGACAAGCTGTGACATGCAGACTATGATGGTGCTATCCTCTAAGCCTCTCCAGATCCCTCGGCCTGATACGAAAAAGCTGATAGCCTATAAGCGAAATAGCGATGAAAAGAAACAACACCTCGAGTTCATTTCCCAGTATCACAGCCACAAGACCATATATTGGTATGGCTGAACACATGACGGCGATAATAATCGTAACCGGCATAAGCTGCCTGTAATCAAGCGCCAGGCCCTCGGCTGGCGGCTTGATTTTCGATAACATCAATTTTTTCACGAACTGCATGGCAGCCAGCTCTGAAACGGCCACTATGAATAAAACATTACGAAGCAGGTTATTCCTCACCGGCATAATCCCAGCCGATTGCGCGACAAGATAGCCGATGATCAAAACGGCTATATCGCACCCCAATACGATATAAAGAGAAATAGACGACAACTTTGACATAATCTCATAGTCATCCTGCGGGGTATGATTTGTCATTTCGCTTTCTTCCGTTTCTTTTTGAAGAACTCCTGCATGAGACCTGCACATTCATTCTTGAGGATTCCGGTGCAGAGAGCCATCGTGTGATTCAGTTCTTTGCTCTGCACGATATTGAATATCGAGCCGCAGGCGCCAAACTTTGGGTCAGGAGCGCCGAATACCAATCTCTCGACTCTGGCCAGCACTAATGCTCCCGCGCACATGGCGCAAGGCTCTATGGTACAATAAACGGTGCAGCCGGAAAGCCTCCATGTGCCGAGGTTTTCAGAGGCCGAGGTTATGGCCAGGATTTCAGCATGTGCCGTCGGGTCCTGAAGTGATTCGGTGCGGTTATAACCCCGTCCTATTATTATATTCTCATGTACTATGATGCAACCAACCGGGACCTCGTCAGCTTCAAACGCTTTTTCGGCCTCCTTCAGCGCCTCATGCATGAATCTCTGATCGAATTCGATTTCGCCTGTTCCCGATTCAATCATGCTGGTCTATTTACGTTCATCGAAATGAAAAATCAAACTGATTATTCCAGTTGCGACTGCAGGTATCATCTCATATATAAGTTCATTGTTCGCCGGATTTTCGGGTCGGTTTGTCGGAGAGTAGATGTATTCGTTAAGCAAAAGATTGTTGGATGCCCTGGAGGCTTACAGGAAAAAGGACGCCCGGGCCTCAAAAAAAGCGCACTCGGCGGATCGGATAAAAGCGGCCTTTGAGGAGCACAAGACTGAAACCGGCGCCTATATCGGCGAGGCGGTTTACGGGGCTCTCGACGGTATAGTGACCACCTTTGCGGTGGTGGCGGGAGTCGAGGGAGCCCGGCTTTCCTCCGGGATCGTGCTGATACTTGGATTCGCCAATCTTATCGGAGACGGGCTTTCCATGGGTGTCGGAAGTTATCTTTCCACTAAATCCAGGCGGGAATACGAAAGAAGCGAACGTGAGAGAGAGCGCTGGGAGGTTGAAAATTATCCCGATGGCGAGAAGGAAGAAATAAAAGAGATTTACAAAAGAAAAGGATTTACCGGGCATGATCTCGAGCGGGCCGTGGAGATAATCACATCCGATAAGGAAATCTGGGTGGAGACCATGATGCAGGAGGAACTCGGGATTTTAGAGGAGACCGGACATCCGTTTTTCAACGGGCTTTCAACGTTTGTCTCATTTATGGTGGCCGGCTTTATCCCGCTATTGTTCTTTGTTCTGGCCCTGGCAATTCCGAGCTTGGAGCAATATACGTTCTCCATGTCAGTAGTATTGACCGGTCTTACCCTGTTCGCCGTCGGATCGATAAGGGTGATGGTTACGCGGACAAACTGGTGGCGATCAGGCCTGGAGATGCTTACCGTTGGCGGAGCTGCAGCCCTGGGCGCTTATCTTGTGGGATATATCCTTCGGGGATTGGCCTGATACTCTGAAGTCTGATAGCGATTAGTTGAAACTCGCCACTGCTTTTTCGACCGTATCGTATTCCTCAAAAGCTGTTATAAGCCTGGTCAGTGTCAAAAGAGATTTCACTTTTTCCGCAACCATCGCCAACTTTAGTTTTCCGTCGTGATTGCGCATGGTGGTCAGGGCGGAAATCAACATGCCCAGACCTCTGGAATTAATCCAATCGACCTTCGAAAGATCCAGCACAACCTTCTTCCTGTTTTGCTGAATCAGATCCTGAAGTTTATCATAAAAGACGACTCCGTCCTGTTCTCCCATGATATTTCCCTTGAGCTCGAGTACGGTAACCTCATTTTCCTGGCGTTCGAAAAGCTTCATATAGCCTCCTGTCTATCATCTCCGCATCTGTAAGTCGTTAACTGTCAAAATCATAGAAAAATATCGATAGATTCAAACCTCAAACTTATCGGACGGCGGGTTTGTATCTATCATTGCCAGAATATAATCAAATAGCATGCGACGCAATAGTTTTTTGCAGATCTAAATCATCCGGGAGGGGAGCAAGGGGAAAGAGGCAGCCGAGATGGTAGCCCCCAGACTGATGACAAACTCCTTTTACCGTCATTGCGACCCCGCCACAGGCGGGGGAAGCAATCTATCAATAATTATTTACTTGAAAATAAATGAGATCGCCACGTCGTCTCCCCGCCAAAGGCGGGGTTCGACTCCTCGCGATGACGATCCCTTGTTTATTTTTATAGGTGATCCTCTATGCAGCCTTGCTGATCTCCGCCCTCTTCCTTCTTACCACAGCCACCGTCCCAACTGCCAGCAACAGCAACACCAGTATCAGAAACCCCCATTCGGAGAGGGTGGGGATAGGGTTCAGGTTCAGCGCAACAATGAACAGACCTGACGACAGATCGGAGATCAGTATCTTCTGGTCGCCAAGAAAGGGATAAACTCCCCAGGCCCCATGATAACCCGATGGATATTCGCTATAAGTGTCGTAACTGGCAACGAAATCGAGCAGGCCCGTAACCGGATCGATATCATAAACTTTTATTCCCGCCTCATACCAGGAACAGTATAGCCTGTAACCATCGATGAGTTGATTATGAACGCTGAATGACTCATCCAATGGCAAGGCTAACGCATCGGTAAGAGTCAAAGTTAGAGAGCCTCCGCTATCGGTAATCCTGTAGACTTTGATTCCACCCCCTTCGCGTTCCTCACCGGTTACCACAAAATTACCATTGTCTGTCGGCCAGCAGGAATGGGAGTTGTTGCCGCCATCCGGCGTCTCGCCAATAAGCTGCGGCATCTGGTTGCCAACATTGGAAACGTCATAGATCTTAATTCCGCTGTCCCAGGCGGCGGCGTATAGCCTGCCGTTTTCAACTGTAATGTCGTGTACAATACTGTTGCCGACACCGGTGAGAATCCATAAAGGCTCAGTGATGGTTGTGGGCGGGCTGTCCGGGTCGAAGTTGGTCAGATCCACAATTGCCACCTGCGGATTGCGGGAATCTACCATATATAGATAACCATTATCGTAGAATAAATTGTGAATACTCGAGGTGAAATTGCTGAGACTGATCGTACTTAGCAGCTCCGGCGAGTCAGGGTTGCGGACATCGACGATTTCTGCCTGATCCGGAGAGCTTGATTCCAGACCAACAAACATCAAGCCGTTGTGCACTTTGACGTCCTGGGCGGAGGCGGAGTTGTTCGGGGACGCCACGCGATAATGCGCTGCAACGGTCGGCACGGACGCATTGCTGATATCGAGTATATGCACACCAGCATCGCCATAGTGGC
>SDBT01002967.1_pt1 | contig 29550 bp, 25 predicted proteins | sample 2277101 | NCBI WGS metagenome assembly SDBT01 (sample SAMN10404973, study PRJNA504765) | marine sediment metagenome | isolation source: marine sediment core GS10_PC15, 103 cmbsf | place: Arctic Ocean: Southern Knipovich Ridge | collected 2010
TTTTCAAGTAACAACCATCCTTTTACATCTGGCATATCACAATGTTGTGTCCCAACAAGATCTAAAGATGGATATCGTTTTCGAATATTCTCTGAAGCTATTGTATTAACTTGAGGTCTTGCGCCAAAGATAAAGGCCTTGAGTTTCTTATCAACAGCCATCCCTAAGAGGTATTCCATCAGCATTATTCCGGTCGTCCGGGAAACCCTCTCTCCATAGATCATCCGTAAACCGATAACAATCCCAATTCCATCCGGGATAAGGAAATCTGCTTCCTTCAAGGCTGAAAAAAGTTCAGAGTCACTTCGAGCATGCATTACCTTTTCAGGATTTACTGCAAATATAGTCTTAACCCCCGGATGAAAAAACTTTTTCTCGATCTCCGAAATAAATTCCTCCGGTTGGTATATATCTACTGGAATATCAAGGATAGTTTTCCGATTATTGTTCATAAGAAACGCTGTAGGTCGAAAGAGCGTAGAAAGCCCACGCCTGGCTCCACCGCATATAAGGAATTTTGTTTGTAAAATATTTCCCTTTTTGATAATAAAAATATCCCTTTTCATCTTGCATATTATGAGCTATCCAGGAAACGACCCTCCTGCAAAGCTCCATATCAGCCCCTAAATCTTTCAATTGCATCAGGGTAACAATCGCCTGAGCCGCGCTGTGAATATCAATGGGATAGACTCTGTTATGGAAATACTTTGGTGCCCCATCATCCAAAAAGAAACTGTTTTGATAAAAAGTCAATCCCTTTTTTATTGCTTTAAGACAACCTTTATCTCCGGTGGCCTGTGCATATATTTTTAGGCTCTCTAAGATAAATCCTGTATGAAAATTATCAATTCCAACCCCAAGTGCAGTTTTATCCTCTCCGTAATGCCAGCTCCCATCCTCTCGCTGATGATCTATTACATAGCCGATAGACTTTTCTGCCACTTCCTTAAGCTCATTCTCCCTTGTCCTCGCATAAACTAACCCGAGCAGAGAAGAAGCAAGAGCAGTAGCATTATGAACGAAATAATGATCCCGGGGAGAATACGAAAAACAGATAGTATTTTTATCCTCGAGTCTATTTAAGTCATGCAAAATGAAATCACATGCCCTGCGGGCGATCTTCAGGTATTCTTCGCTTCCCAATACTTCATATGCATCCAAAAAAGCTCTGCCAATAAAGCTGGTATTGACCACAGTAGGAGTTCCTTTGGGTAAAAGGAAGGCTCTGCTCTGCCAATCAAAATTGTATCCCCAACAGGTACCACTGTAGCCCTTTGACAAATTCTCTGTGAGCCAATCCAGAAAGAATTTTGCTTTTTCCAAATATCTTTTATTGTGAGTGCGTTGATAATTTAAAAGGTATCCGGTTGCAAAAAGCCCCATGGCCTTTGAATTGTAGTCTTTTTTGATCCCTAATATCGGCCTAAAATTGATGGGGGATCTTTTTATAATCTGAGTGAGTAAAATTCTTAAAGATTTTATTCTAAAAATTTTTACCAGAGGTGAATTTAGTCCGTCATAAGGGTCATAGCCTTGCCATTCTTCCTCCTCAATATACCTCTCCAGTTTCTCCAGTGCCTCCACAACATTCAACTCCATCCCCCATTTACGATTCACCATTCACGATTTACGATTCACCCCTTCACCCTTTCATCAATTCACCGATATTATAACTCTGGATTACTTGTAGCATCTTATTTCTTTACGAGAATAAAGCAAAACACGTTTAGAAACATTTTTAAGCGAAGGATAATCAACAATCTAATCACAAGGAAATGCAATAGAGCTATTATAGGCCATCGGTAGAACCAATGCGAGACAGAAGGTATATAAAAAATATCTTTTAAGATTAAACCTTCTTTTTTGGAAAGCTTTCTTACAGTTTTAACGGTGTTGAGCCTATAATAAAGATCATAGGGTGAAGCAGACGGTTTTCTATTAATAAACCTTAAGACTACATTCCTTAAGTTCTTGGGAAGTAGTTTTCCAATAATACTAATCCCACTAGCACCATATAGGTTTGGGGCAATGATAATTAGTGTTCCTCCTTTCTTAAGGGAACAGCTCACTTCTTTTAAACATTGTTTAGGATTGTGAAGATGCTCTGCCACATCAAGCATCATTACACAATCTATGATTTCTTTGCGGAGAGGTATGTGTTTTGCATTTCCGACAATCCCAATTTTTATCCAAGGGTTTTTATCCAAGCTATCCTGCAATAAATCAATACCAATTATCGTTGAAGCTGAACAAGTTCCGATTGCCGCAAATATGTTGTTACTCTTACCACAGCCAATATCAAGGACAGTTCCTTGAATGTAAGAACGCAGTAAAGTTGCAACGCATTTTGTGAGAGGCAACTCATATTCTTTATAAATTTTTCTCTTCTTAGCAAGATGGAAAAAATCTTTGGGTGACATAGCTCTTATAATATTATTATCTTCGTGTAATATCATGGCTTACTAATCTCCATAGGAGACGCTAAGGAATTTTCCTTCAGCCAGAGAAGAATTCTTTTTAGCTTCTGCAAAAGATTTTATTCAATCAGATGCAAATTATATCCATGACAAATGGAATACTTTATAGAACTAATACTCCAAATGGGCTTACAGCAGGCATGGCCACTTTTCTCATCTTCAACTCACCCGCTTTATAACTCTGTGTCGCCTTCATGGCTTAAACTCGGAATTTTGATGGTTCGAAGCAGAGCCCCCATAATGATATATGTCTATCTTGATGTAGTTTTGTTTACTCATAAACATTTGAGATACTTTTTCCGTCAAGTACGAAACCCAGAAGATGTCCTCATCTTCATATAAAGGTTTTCTATTCGTCTCTATTGCTCTTAAAAATTCCCTGTACATTCGATTATGCCCCTTATCTCGTAAACATTTCCTTTTAATTAAAGTCTTCCCATCGTCATAAATTACCATCTTCTTATAGTCATCGATGAAAATCGTTTTATCCTCGGTCTTGATTTCTATTCTCTCTTGCACCCCTCTTAGATTATTACCCTGATCCGAAGCCATTATATTCACTAACGAACCATCTTCAAACAAAATACTTAAACTCACTGAGTCCTCTGAGCTTAATAACGATATTTCACTGGGCTTACATTTAAGCCAGAAATAGGCCAAATCTATCCAGTGACATAAATTCCCGGTAATCCGGGTGCCTTGACTCGGCCAAAAATACCAGTGAGTGGGGGGTATAAGCAATTCTTTAATTGAGATATTAATGATTTTGGGTGATCGTATATTTATCAATAACTGTTTTACCATTGTGTTCCAATCAATATAACGACGGTTATAACCTGCCTCAAACCAAAAGCCCTGCTTCCGGAGATCTAAGTATTCCAAAGCATCTGAGAATCTAACCACAAGGGGCTTTTCAATAAAAACTTTTCCGCTGGGATTTGCCTGAAAAAGCTCCTTTGCTATCTGAAAATGAGAAGAATGATAGGTGGCTATTATTGCAACAGGGTTCTCTATCTTATTGTAAAAAGGGAGAGAATCTTTATAGTCCTCAAAATAGGAGACCTCTCCCTTTCTATTGAATGAAGTCCATACCTTCTTGTTATAATCAATTATAGAGTTTATATTATGTTTGAAAAACCTCTCCGAATACGCACGCATATAACTTCCAAAACCAAATAAAAAGAACCGTTTTTCGTTTTCATTTATAACTTTCCCACCTTTCCAGAGATGATCAGTGGGTATCTCAATATTGGCCTCCTCTAACTCCGGATTCTGCATAATTATTTTTTTGGGCAAATTCTCATCTAACGGACATTCACCTACCGGTAAAAATGACGAAATCTTCAACAATGTCTCTTCATCGAACTTTAACTTGCTCAATTCATAATTTGATCCACCTTTAACCTTAAATATTAACCCGGGGTTAAACTTTTTAGATTTATTCCGATACGACTGCTTTCCAACACCTACATAATTAGTTCCATTCAGGTTAAACTGGCATGCCACCGCTTTCTGTTCCTCAATTATTTCCCTTTCCAATCTTACCGAAGAGACCTTCTTCCAGGTGTTTCTAAGACCCTCATTCAAAAGAAAGAATAACAGCTTTTTATATTTATTTTTATATTTCTTTTGCTCGAATTCCTGATAATACTTTGAGGGGATTTCAATAGAGTTATCAGACTCAATTTTGAAATACTTATCCATCAGAATAATTATCCATCCAGAGACCGCCTGAAACTCTCGGTCAAAAGCTCAATGTTACGTTCCAGAGTATAATATTCTTTGTATCGCTTGTAGGAATTCCTTGCCATCCTGAGTCGCAGATCCGAGTCATGTATGAGCCTGATCATTGCCTCAGCCAGCTTTTCCGGACTCTTTGGGGGTATCAGAAGACCGGTTTCTCCATCAATTACGGTTTCCGGAATGGCTGCGTGGGGTGTGGAAATAACCGGGCATCCAGCAGCCATCGCCTCAACAACTACATTAGGATGACCCTCAAAAGGATAATAAGTAGGCAATACGAAGATATCGGTCTTCTCCATAATATGCATCTTTTCAGATCCGGTAACCAACCCCAGGAAATTAACATGGTCCTGCAATCTATTTTCATTAATAAGGCGCATCGCCTCGTCCTTTGTATTTGATTCCCACCATTCTCCCCCTACCATAAATTGCGTTTTCGGTTCTTCCTTCAGAGCAGACTTGGCTGCCTTAATGAAATCCAGGATTCCTTTCGTCCGCATAAGACCGCTGATAAATGTGATCGTGACATTTTTGGATGGGCTGCGCTGAAACTTCTTATTCACATCAGGCAGACTAAAATCAGTACCATTAGGAACAACATCAATTGCCTCTGGAGAAAACCAATGAGAAAAAATAGAGCGAAAGCATTCCCCCAGAACAATTACCCGATCAATACGACGCATCGTGAAGTTGACAAACCACTTTACTAATGGATTGGCATTACTATAAAATTGCCCAAAATAACCACCCCGCAGATGGATAAGCACCCTTGAGCCACCAAACCATTTTACAATCAGGACGAACAGTCCATCCCGGGCATAGCCCACCCAGGTCTGCGAGATAGGTATATAGACCAAATCCGGTTGGTATCTAACACAGTAAAAAATAAGGGTTAATAAGTTCTTAAATGCTAACCAGAGATTTATAAAATCAATAGTCCCAATATTTGTTATATCGCGATGATCAGATGTATCCAGATGAATTAACTTAAAATGCTTTTGAAGCGGTGAGTTTAGTAGGCGTTTTGTCGATTCGGTAACTCCATGATATGGAGGAGGTGTTGGACCGACGATCAAAACTTTAGAAGCTGAGTTGTCCCCCATAATCTTGCTCCATTATCTCAAATCTCGGCAAGGTGTGACTTATCCCTGTCTCTGACAAAATATAAGCTGCCTGAAATACAATTCTAATCGTCTTTCTTAATAGCCAAAACTTTTAGCTGTCTGCGTTTCAAAAGAATAGCAGTCATCCTTCTTGCAAGTTTTCCGAATATTGGAACCTTATAAAGTGGAAATAATCGAAAAGACCATGCCGAAGTTATCACTTTAATATCATCGATATCATACCCGGCTTCGTATAATAAATTAGCTATGAGTCGTGGAGTCCAAGTATACAAGTGACGGTCATGATCGTCTTTTGACCATTTATGCTGATAACTTGATCGCCAATCGTCCAAAGGTAAAATGAGAATAATTTTCCCCCCTCTTCTTAGAGATTTTTTGAGTCTCTGCAGGATCAAGACTGGACTTGGAATGTGCTCTAAAACATGATTTGAATAAATTACAGTAAAATAGTTATTTGGTAGTTCATCAATACATGAGTATATTCTTGCAGTTACACCAAGCTTCTGGGCCTGGGATAAAGTGTAAGGGTTCACTTCGAGTCCACTAATTTCCTTGCACTTTATATGCTTTAGAATACCACCATTTCCGCAACCGAAATCCAAAACAATATCTTGAGATGAAATGTGAGGCTGGAAAAACTCTGCTTGTAAGCGGTAGCCTAAATGGTGGTGCTGGAAACCTTCGGCATATTGACAACCTCTCTCGCCAAAATAATGTGACGATACTGACGACGGTCCGCCATTAGTTTGATTATCTTTCTTTGCCATCTTTTGTGCTTAGCTGATTTGGGTATTTATTATCTGCTGAATCCCCTTTTGTTTATTCACGCTTAATATGATGATTCCAGCCAGTAGGTGGAATGAATGAGTATAGGTGTGTTAATGAATCCAAGTCCACAGTAGCATTTTGCTTATTGAAACATACATCTAATGTCTCGAGCCGACCATTGTAATCTGAGAAAGCAAATGGACCTTGACAATTATAATTTGTCAGTAACGGAATCCTGTTCGGTTCAAAGCCCATAAGAAGGGCAGCGAGAACATCAACCCTGAGAGGATCCATGCCAGCAAGAAGCATTCCACAATGCTTTGCTATTGGAGTCAGAGGGCCATTTTCTTCTCCTGCAACTATTGCATCTACAACTGTAAAATATTTCCTCTGTTTATCGGTTTTCATTGTTCCGTCTTTTCCAGCAAAAAAAGCAATTTTATTCATATCGTGAACCATGCGCCAAACGGTATCATTCCCATACCAACTACCCCCATAAATGAGCGATGGAGGAACATCATTAGACTTGTCAAAAAGCCTTGAGTAGATATTTCTAAAAGGAAGCCCTACGAATCTAAAACTTTTCCATACCCATAATGGTGCTCTTTCGTTTAATGATTCTCGAATTCTTTTAAATAACACATTAGCTACTGTTTTTTGAGGAAATTCGTCACCTCCTTTAGCCGGCGAACCCAGCCGGTGATGAGGCAAATAATCTTTAGCAACATTAATTCCCACCATATTTTTAAGGCAACAGGTCAAACCTGTTTTCATATGTGTCTTAAGTTTTGGAAGATTTAAAATAACATCGGCATCTAATAGAGTTTGGGCTATTAAATATTGATGCCTACCTGGACAATGGTGTTGCTGGGTGATTGAATTATTATAATCGGTTATACTGAATTTAGTATTAGGGGTGGTAATAGATTCAAGTGAACTATATTTTTCAAGGTCTATAAGCTTATATCCTTTGGGATCACCGGGAAGGGCAACTCGCTTGGTTATCATTCCTCCCGTTGAGCTAAGGACTGCCCATTCCTTGCGTAAATCGTAATACAAAAAATTATTGATTCCATTTTTGAGATACCAATCCTTTATTTGCAAAAGACCCGCTTCTTGATCCAATTTATTAAAATCTGCTTCCTGTAATGGCGAATCAGCGACTATCAGTTCGCCCTCTCCTTTCAGAGCAAGCAGAGCATAGTCAGCTATAGCTCTTATTACCGAGCCATGAGTATGCATGGCATTTTGCCCGAGCTGAGACCCGTACTCATGCATGACAAAATTAGGCTTTATAAGGACTTTGTCTCCCGGATTAATAATTTCAGATAATGGGTTCCAATATTTGGTGCCATACTGACCTGCATCCATTTCCAGCAATTTGAATAAAGTCCTGATGGCAAAATAAATGCGATTCTCGGGATCGGTCGGAATACGGCTAAAAATTATTTTTAACTCTGGATAAGGCTGATCAGGATGATAGGGAGCTATGGTAGGATATTCCAAATCCTTCTTAATGTATAAAGGTATTTTTTCGCCATTCATCTTATATACCTAATTTACATTTCCAAAATTAACCGGCACATCTGATTTAACAAATAGATATTTTCCTGAAGGTGAAGGAGATATATCATCTAAGTACTGGAACTCAATATCCATCTGAGTCCCCAATTTCTCCCTTAATTTCTCTCTCAAAAACTCTTCATCCGTATTCGTATAACCACCTTTTTTTACAATTCGGACAACTAAATGCTTTAAATCAGGTTCATACACTTGGTACTTTTCAATCTTCTCAGCTTTTTCTTTAAAAAGATGTGGGATGAAAAGACCCGTTACATATTTTCCATCTGGTGTTGTAATGATATTAGATACTCTTCCCTGAGTTATTTCAAAAAGGGGTGTATGCCGACCACATGAACATCTATTCTTCAACCAATGGCCAACATCACCTATTTGATATCGGATCAAAGGCATCCCAAAACTATATAGATCCGTCACAATTACCTCACCATCTTCATCGCAAACTTCCTTGTTATCCTTCAGAATTTCAATCCAGAGGGTGTCCATATTCGCATGCAAACCCTGCCGTTTGGAACACTCAATACCCATGGCAATAGCGTCTCTGGCTCCATAATGTTTATAAAATCTTCCACCAAGCCGCTCCTCAATAAGCCTAACTTGCTCTGGCAATACTAACTCTGCCATTTGGATAATAATGGGTATGTTCACATAAAGATTATTTGCAGCAAGATACTCTGCAAAAAGTGACAACGCAGAGACATAGCCAAAAATTGCCTTTGGCTTGTTTCGCTGTATTATATGATATAAATGACTCAAATCCTTCTCCTTAAGATTAAATGATGAAATCACCGTTTGTCTTAACAAGTAGGATTTTATTTTTGATTTAATACTGCCATATTTACCAATATCAATTGGCGCTCCTGTCAAAAGAATTGTCTTATCCAAAAAATCCCAGCCTGTCATTTGATAAGACTTAAAGGACACCGCCGCTCTCGTATCATACTGTTCTTTTGTCAATAAAAACTTAACCGGCTCCCCAGTAGAACCACCTGTTGCGTATTCTATAAGCTCTCTATGATTGAAATCCGAAGAGATAAGACTATCAAAGTTTTCTTTCAATTCTGTTTTTGTTAGAACTGGTATTTTTTTTATATCATCAGGGATAGTTAAATCTTCTGGATGAAATCCAATCTTAGTAAATTTATCCCGATAGTAAGGAACAGAATCGTATGCATGACGAAATAATTCTTTTAACCGGTCGAACTGATATTCCCGTAAGACCTCAAATGATTTATACTCATTCCCTTTAAATTGTCTATAACGCAGCGAAATATTTCTTCCTTCCAGCATTTCAAATAATCGAATGATAGCAAAAGTAATTAACATAGCTAATATCTCTTCCAATTACGCTAATGCGGTATGACACGCATTAACAAACGCTTTAGCGGAATCATTATAATTAGCTTTCTGGACAATCTTTTTACAAAATTCGGCAACTTCCTCTCTTTTTGGATCTTCAAGAAAACTAATAGTTTTTTTGACAATATCAGCAGTATTCATTGTGTTAACAATATATCCATTCTTGCCATCAACAATGAAATCAACCGTATTTCCTGCTCTCTCCGAACATATAATTGGAATTCCGCAGGCTAATGATTCGAAGACAACTAAAGGATTAGGGTCATAAAGGCTTAAAAGCATGAAAACATCAGCAATAGCGTAATATCTCGGCATTTTATTATGAGGAACATATTTTTCAATAAAGACATAGTTCCATTCATTTTCTTTCTTCATATTTTCTATATAAGTCTGAAGTGGTCCCTGTCCGACTATAATAAGACCAATAGGTTTTTGGAAGTTAAAGACAATTTCTCGGTAAACATCTAGGAGTTGGGCAATACCTTTCCTCTCAATTAGTTGACCCGCATATAGAATGTTTCGTACAGGAAATCTTTTCCAAAATCCACTACTAAATTCCTTCTCATTTTTAAATTGCTCACAACTTTTAGAAAATTTTTCATTATCTACACAGTTATATGAAGTAAAAAAGCTTTTTTTAGGGTGTTGAGGTAATAGAGATTCGAGATACTTTTGTGAGAGAGTCCCTGCAGTTACGAATGAACTGGCAAAGCGACTCATAACTCGACGCATAGGTTTTCTAAAAATAGACCGCCTGGACTCAGTGAAATGAGTCCCTTCATTCCATATTACATAGTGACGACCGGTAATAAACTTATAGATTAAAGCTAATAAAGTGGCAAAAGAGAAACCAGCACAAATGATAACCTCCGGTTTCTCTTTCAGCATCTTAATCAATAATCTGGGATTAATACAAATCTGATTTTCATAACTTGTATAAAAACACCATCCAGGAACTCGCTCTGCTTTAAAGGGCACTTCCTCAAGAGGGAAATTCCATTGAGGAACACATCTTAAACCCTTAGACAGCAGAATAAGCTTAAAATCAACTCCTTCTGTTTTTGCAATCTTCTCAAATAACCTGATTCTATAGGGTGATATGATCCCTTGTATTAACCAAACTTTCATTTTTGTCATTTTTTGCCAATTAATTGATAGATTCTATTTAAAATAATCTCATTTTTTATTCGACAATCGTATTTAGAATCTAAATTTCTGGCATTCTCTGAGATTTTTTTTCTGAGCTCCTTGTCCCCATAAAGTAATTCTATCTTATTAACTAAATCCTCCGCATTGCCTGGATTAAATAAAAGTCCATTATATCCATCTTCTATCATCGTTTTAATGCCAGCAATACGAGAAGCAACCACAGGTTTGGCCATAGAGAGATATTGTATTATCTTGGTTGGATAGGTCTGGGCTAAATCAGGCACATTTCTAAAAGGAACAATACATACATCTGCATAACTGATTAGCTCTTGCAATTTTTCATATCCTACCAATCCGGTAAATTCAACATCATTATAACTCCGAAGTTCCCAAATCTGAGGTTCCACTTCTTTAGGAATTTCTCCCACAATTGTTAACGAAATATTGGACATTTTGGATTTTAATTGTGTAAAAGCATCAGAAATTATATCCAAACCCATATCTTTTGTATAAATGCTGCGCATACAAAAAATGTTGAAGGAGCTTGATTCGCGCTTTCGATCTTCAACAGGAAATGAATTATCAAGCCATATTGCATTATTCAGAAGCAGCATTTTTGGCTCTAGTATTCTAAAATATCTTAATTCAAAATCAGGCAAAATAGATACAATAAACAAATCAGTATATCTATAAAGAATTTTAAAAATAGCCTTTGTAATTTCTATTCGCAAATACTTAAAAATTGATGGTGAATGGCATCTAAAAGGTATATCCCATACATCTACTACCCACTTTGTAGAACAGATATATTTCCCAAAGAAACCCAGTATTCCGACAATTGAAGGTTCAGTTATTATTACATCAATTTGCCGATTGTTTCTTTGTCGAATTAACCAGTAAAAACCATAGAGTATTAAACCAATTTTTCCAGGAAATGGAGCATTATAAACAGTACATTTCTTCTTATCCGATGCAAATATTGCATCTTTGCATCCAACAACGGTAAGGTTGGCGTATTGACTTAACAAATAAATTCGCAGAAACGAGTTCATATTTTTATTATTTACCGTATGACTTACTGAAGTAAAACAAATTATATCAATCACTTTTTCTTATTGCCAAAAGTTTAGCTTAAAGGGTTGAACTATTACTCTGCCCTATAACTACTTTTCTATGCTGGTAAAATAGTATTCCACAAAAAGACCACAGAAACCACTGAGGAGTTGAAATCATAGTAATTGCGAGTGTAATACTTGCAAGCACATAAGTAATAAAGATTAGTTGACAGATGATTGATAGTTGATGCATAAATTCGTCTTTCTTCTCTTTATAAATATTACGCATTTTATTTATCCTTTTGCCAATAAAGCCTAATATGTATACATATAGTGTAAGTCCTATTATACCATTTGATACAAGAATACGAATGAAATCGTTGTGAACATAACTTGCTACTATTGTTTTCCCCAACAGCTTTTCAGAAAATGAGTAATTTGAGAAATGTGATAATTGCTCTTCCCATATCCCCCATCTTCCATGAAAAGCATGCTTGACAGGCATACTTGAGTAATCCGGACTTGATAAAAATGGTTTATATACATCACTATAGAATTCCATTAAAAAATTTGATGTGAATGGCAGTGAAAGAATAGTGAATGCAGCTAACAATAACACTAATTTTCTTCGTTTGTTATATATAGACCATAAAAATATTGTTACTATAAGAGTAATATAAGCTAAACGATGATAAGTATAAATCATAATTGAGATGTATGAAATTAAAAGAACTCCATAAAGCTTTTGTACCCTTTTTGTCGTTCCCCCCTTTTTGTTATATTGAAATAAAAATAGAATCGATAATATTGCGAATATTATCGGTAAAGAAAAAGAGAAAGAATCACAATACCCTCCTGTGATTCTATCAAAGGCATATGCCCCAAATACCCCAGGTATTCTTGTGTAAGGAATAATTCCTGCAAGTTGTAAGAATCCCACTATCATTGGGAAAATACCTGATAAAGCAATCATTTTAATAAGTATTAAAATATCTGAACGTGTTTTGAGGATATGTGGAATAGACACATACATTAAAAGTGGAAGAACAATTCGGACTAACAACATAAAAGAGATTGTCATATTATCTCCGCTTATAATGCAATTATATATATTTAATGCCACAAATCCAACTAATAGTCCTTTTACAGGAAAGAAACTAGTATCTTTTTTATTAACAAGTACATAGAATATTGCTAAGATCGGAACTATAATCCCACCAACAAAAGTTGAGCGAATATGCATTCCTATAACATCAGTACCTTTTAAAGCAAACCAGTCTACTGCAGGCTTAATTAAGAAATACAACAAAATAAAGTTTCTTGGCTTTACGATAGCAAATATAATAACAAATAAAGCAAATTCGAGCAGAATAATTAACCTGAAATCCATTTTCTTATTTTAATAATTATTTTCCTCTTGATATACTTTCCAAGAGTTTAATTTCTTTATCAATTCGTTCTTCCCAGGTTTCCAGATTATTTTCAGCAAAGATGCGGGCTTGTATACCATGCTCAGCTCTCAACTCATCATTCCGGAGTAAATTTGTAATCGCTTCAGGTACTCCTTCATCTACGTTTTATCCACAGACTATTGCCTCGAGAAAAGGACCGAAAACACTATAGAGAATCAAATTATTTATCTTTTTCCCAGTACCATTTGATATGCCTCGATAGTTTTTTTGGCTGCTATTTCCCAGGTAAACTCTTTTTTTATTTTCTCCTGTAAATTGTTGCCACGTTCTAATTTTAATGCTTGCAAAATAGCTTGTTTAATGGAATCTTCTTCAGCAGGGTTGCAATAAATAGCTTCATCACCAAAATATTCCTTAGTGCAGCCCCGGTCTGTAGTAACTATTACGCAGCCAGCAAGGGCCGCTTCCAGGCTCGCTATCCCTGGTGTTTCATAAAAACTTGCAAGTACATGAACTTTTGCTGCTGCATAGGCATTACGCAATTCATCATGATTTATTTGTCCTAAAAAGAGGACCTTATTATCTGCTTCGCTTTTACATAACTTAGCATATTGGGACTCCACCTTTCCTATTAAAACAAGTGGAACATCAATATCTTTCATTGCTTTTATGACTCGTAGTTGGTTTTTACGAGGGGTAATTGCAGCAACACACAAAACAAAGTCTTTAATCCCATATTTATCTTCAAATGCCTCAACATTTCCACTTTCAAATGCAAGATCAGTCGCGTTAGGGATAACAAAATAGGATTTCGAAATACCTATGTTGTCTTGTAGATACTTATATTCAATTTCTGAATTCGGGAGAAGAATATCTGCCATTTGCATCGTTTTCTTACGAACTCTCTGGGTTCCAAATTCTCGTTCCAATTTGATATACTCCACATAATACCAGTAAGGCATATTTTCCCATCGTTTCTTAATTTTATAATAGATAGCTAAGAGATTTGCAGGCAAATAATTTTTAAAAATACTCTTATAATTAATCATATATTTGCCAAGTCCGCTGTAACCCAACTTTTCTTCCTGGAGAAGTTCTTCTTGAATCCATGACCAAAATACTGTCGAAAGAGCTATAGGCTTCTTTTGTGAAACTGCATTTTTTGCTCTTAAATAAGTATAATGAGGTTCAAGTGTGCCATACAAATGAATAATGTCTACACCATCTAAATTCGGACGAAGTTCTCTTGAAATTACAGCATCTACGCCTAAATTATTAAGACACTCGACTGTTTTGAATACCTGAACTGCGCCTCCACCAAAGCCTCGTGTAGCAAAGAATCTAGGGCTTGCATGTATAAGTACTTTCATGCTAATTATTTTTCGATTATATTATTAAAACATGAACTATAAATATAAACATTATGAATCAGTTTATCTTTTCTGTCTTGTAAAAAACCGTATTTCTTTCAACAATTTCATGAAAATTAAAATGCGGGATGCAAGAATTCTATAGCTACTATAAACGGAGATATTATTTTAAAAATGGTCATCCCCAGAATTTGCTTAACGATTTCCACGTCATTCAATATTGCCCCCTAATGATCTATGTTTTGTAGAATCATAGCCCGAAAGCTGGGGTTTGATTTTCAAATCGAAAAATGAAGTCGTTTGCAAATACTCCATGTATATCAACATTTTATTCTCTGCTCATAACTTTTTAACCGGACTCCAGTGTATAATACGAATTACATTTTTCTCAAAACTGAAAAAAGGCTATAAGTACCTATTTGAGGATCATGATAATCGCTTGAAATTTCAGCTTTTAAGGTTTTTATTCCTTTTGCAATTTTCTTCATATATGGTATTCTTTTTACAATATCTTTCATTCGATCTAATATTCTCTCATGGCTTTTAATATAAGGTAATTCATCAATACCTTTCAAGCCAGGAAATCCATATGTTGTTAAATATTCAATATTCATATTTTTTGTACGTGCAAGCCAATTTATTGTATTAGTAGAAAGATATTGAAGGTGCTCCAAATCGACTTGAAAACCAACCCACTTTTGTCCAGTCAAATAATTATTTCCTGCTTCACCTCCATTTGGTGTATAAATAAGTATAAGGCCTTTTGGCTTTAATATCTTAATAGAATCATTAATAACCGTAATTGGATCGATGGGGTGTTCAATTAAGTCTCGCATAACAACAGCATCAACTTTATCAATTGATGATACACATGATTCAAGATTTGAACAGTGTACATTTATTCCTAGATATTTATTGGCAAATTCGGATGCTTCCGAAGACAAATCACAACCTATCACATCCGCTCCTTTTTCTCTTGCCATCAAAAGAAAACTACATAATCCACAACCAATTTCCAATATTTGTTTTCCTTTTAAGCCACCAAGTATTTTCGACAAGTATTGAATCTGCCAATTAGAATTGCTTAATTTCTTTGCATTTTTTATCATTACTGAAGCTTTTTCCCGAGATAACATTGCTGGACGGTGATATGTATAATAACCTTTATATAATTCCAAAATGGAAGATTCCGGAGGAATACTGCTTACATACCAACAACCGCACATATTACAACAAGACAAAGGTAGCTTGTCAGGCCTTTTTAGTAGAGGTATATTGTTTGTTCCACAAAATGGACAAGAACGTTCATGCAAGTTTCCAAGGTCCCATTGAGGAATTCTTGCATCAAGAGGTTCTATATTTATGAGGTCCATCGTTTTTATTATGTTTTCTTTCTCAATACCAATCCAAGAACTGTAACAATAGGAGTGGTTCTTCTTACTTTGCCTGGTTTGTGACGCAGCAATGGCTTTAAAACCTTCTGCTTCATCAAACTGTATGCGGTTCTAAATACTCCATAAGAACATAATTCTAAGGTATATGGGCTGTTGAGCGTAGTTAATATATCGACTGGATGAATGGTTCTTTCGGGATAAACCCTGTCGAAGTTCGCATCAATTGCTGACATAAAAAGCTTATAATTAGCACAATCCAGCTGAAGCCCATCTGATGGCTTCATATTAATGTCACACGTAACAATGCATAAACCACCCGGCTTTAATATTCTAGTCATTTCTGTAATTAATTTTTTAAAATCAGGAATATGTTCTATGACACTTATACAGTATACTGCATCGCATTGCGAATCTCCTACAGGGATATTGTCATTTTTGATTAACATAAAATCAACTTTTCCAGGTGAATGAGGGACACACGAACACGCTAAAAACAGATCCCTTTCACAAATGCTATCAATATCTGTACAAATGACCTGATAACCGAGCCTTGCAATAGAAAAAGGGAAAAAAGTTACCCCGCTACCAACATCGACTACTATCGACTGTGAATTTTGAGTTACTGTCTTTAGATAATTAATAAGGTGGTAGTATACATACGGGTATTCCCAAACTCTACTAAAGTTATGTAGAGGGTCACATGGCCATTTATAATTACTACTTCTGAACTCAGATTCTTTGCTAAGAAAAATGTTTTGTTCCTTCTCAAGTTTGAGAAAAATTTCTCGGTATTCGATGTTCTCTAGATCGGATAAAGCAGCAAGTCCCGATCTTTCGAAAACATTTTTTGATCCTGAAATATTCAATTGCCTTCTTTTATATGCAATATCCAAATAGCAAAACCCAAAGTCCAAACAGCATGAATGATATAACCAATCATTCTTGCACCAGCCAAGCCAAGGGATCCATGATCAAGCAAAAGATAGGTGCAAGAAATGAATACTAAAGCCCAACCAGAGTTCATAACAAACCCTGTCCACATTCTTCCTGACGCGGCAATTATATATCCAACGGGTGTTTGTACGGATAAAAGTCCCGCAGTCAATAAAACAACAATCAAAGTCGGCCAACCGTGCCTAAATCCCTCACCATAAAGATTCATGATATATGGGCTCAAAATACTCGCCACAATGACAATAGGCATGACGACGATAAGGTTTGCCTTTATCGCAAAAACCATTATTTTAAGAGATTGATTTGTTTCTTTTTGGCCAAGATGTTCTGAAAGTACCGGTAAAACAACCTGACCTAACAAACCTGGGAGAAACAAAAGAATTGTATACCATTGATTCGCCGCATTGAATATTCCCATTTCACCATACCCATCAGGCCGGTTGACCAGCATTGCATTGCAAATCCAATTGACGGGGCCGACCATCGAACCTGCCAATACCGCCGGAAGACTGAATTTCCATAATACAGATAGCTCTCTGCTGCAACCTTCGAAAACCATTGGAACCTTATATCTCTGAGCTTCCCTGCGAAGGGCTAAATGATTGAAAAGCCAGTTAAAGCAAAGATTGATCACGAGCGCCCAGACCGCGCCGGTGAATCCACCAAAATATGCCCCGGTAATAAGGATCGGAAAAGAGACCAAGCCGACGAAAAGATTAACTTTGGCAATGGTTTTGAAGGCTTCAAAACCAGCTAACGCCCCGGTTTGAGCGCCATTAAGCGCAGTAATAAATAGGATAAGCGCGCCGATCCTCAGAACATCGGCCAGGTGCGGGGCATTGATGGTATGCTCCGCCAGCCAAGGGGCAAAAATGAACAAACTAAGGGCCATCAATCCGCCGCTGGCCACGGCGACCAGTGCTGAAAGCGCGATGATCCGTCCGGCTCGATCAGGAGCACTCTGGCGAAACTCGGCTACATGCTTGGTAGCAGTAAGCCCCAGGCCAAATCCAGCAAATACGCCAAACATACCCACGGTGGACTGGATCATCCCTAATTCGCCAAAACCGTTTTTCCCCAGTATCCGGGCGACGAAGATCGAGGCACAAAGCATCAACCCGCGTGAGATTACAGCGCCTGCCATTGACCAGAAGGCCCCTTTCGCGAGGCGATAGCCTACATCCGATGATTCAATCCGCTCGAGAGTCGGCCGGAGGATCTCCGGGCAGTAAGTATGAATCGCCTTGTTTATTGCAGAACCGTTCAAATTAAGCCTCTGATCACAGAAACAATTCTTTTGCTTGCTTTTCCGTCTCCATACGGATTTACTTTTTTTGCCATGAACCGATACAAATTTTTATCTTCCAATAATCTTATTGTTTCTGAAAATATATTTTCGCCATCGATGCCTACTAATTTTGCCGTACCTTCTTCAATCCCTTCTGTTCTTTCCGTTGTTTTCCTCATCACCAGGACAGGCTTGCCCAAAGAAGGAGCTTCTTCTTGAATCCCACCTGAATCAGTCAAGATCAAATAAGCCTGACTCATTAACCAAACGAATGAAGAATAATCCAATGGTTCAATTAGACGAATATTGTTTACATTACTTAACAACTTCCTTACTGTTTTTTGAACCTCAGGATTCAGATGAACAGGATAAATAATATGGACATTATGATTACTTTGAGCAATTTTTATTAGACCACGACATATGCTTTCAAAATCTTTGCCGAAGCTTTCCCGTCTGTGCCCTGTAGTCAGGATAAGTTTCCGGTTATCAAATGTAATGCCGTAATCATTTAAAAATTTTTGTTCAAAACCTTTTCTTACTTTTTCATCTCTTTGACTTTTCACGATCATCAAAAGAGCATCAATTATTGTATTGCCAGTAACAAATATTTTATTTTTTTCTACTCCTTCTTTGATTAAATTTCTTCTTGCCTGCTCTGTTGGAGTAAAATACAAATCAGCAAGGCAATCGGTAAGCCTGCGATTCATCTCTTCGGGGAATGGATTAAATTTATCCTGGGTTCTTAGGCCAGCTTCTATATGTCCAATTTTTATCTTTAGATAGTAAGCTGCGAGGCTAGTAACAAAAGTAGTTGTTGTATCGCCTTGAACTAAGATAATATCCGGTTTTTCCTCTGTTAATATTCTCTCTAATTCTCTCAATCCACTCACAGTGATGTCAAAAAGACTCTGATTTTGTTTCATAATGTTCAAATCATAATCCGGATCTATCTCAAATACATTTAGTAACTGGTCAAGCATCTCTCTGTGCTGGGCCGTTACACAAACCTTAACTTGGAAATTTTGACTTTCTACTTTTAGCTCATTTATGACAGGTGCAAGTTTTATAACTTCTGGTCTTGTTCCGAATATAATTAATATTTTTTTCATTTGCTTAACTACTAAATTTCAAAGCGCATTCTATCCGCAAATGTTTTTTGCTACAAGGCTATATGATATTAAAGGGCAGATTTCAAAAAAGACATCGATTCATTTTTAAATAAATAATCTATATTTTTAAATAACTTTTCCAATTATTAAAAACTTATATCTAATATGCTGAATGAATAAAGAAAAATGCCTCTATAGTTAATACAATTTATAAATATTTCTTCCATTTGTAGCTTTACCAATAAATTTCGTATTATTTAGCATAGAATTATTAATTATAAATTCAACGAATTCTTCAGCTGAGTAATTCTTATATGCACCTTGCATTTGTGGTTCATCAGGCAAATGAGGTTCAAAAAACATCTCGTTCATCTTTAGATTTTTTAACAAATTGATAAATTTGAAATATAGTGATTTTTCCTTTAAAAAGTGATGAAACATATTCAATGCCAACACAACATTAAATTTTAAGTGTTTAATATCTTGATATTCTAATATTGATGTAGTTATTATTTTAAATTTCCTATCCTCTGCTCGCTTAAGTTTTTTTAAAAAGTAAATATTCGCTTTATAATTTTCTACCGCATAGCAATCAAATCCATAACCTTCAAATTTATGACAAAAATAACCCCAATTAGCACCAATATCGAGAAGGCTACCTTTACTATTACACAAATTGTCCTTAATCATCCTAAATCTGTCTTCTGATTCATGAAAAGCAGGTATATCATTAAGGTCAGGATGAGTTATTGGCTGATAGACCCTTCCACCATGCTCTTTAGCATACAGTAATATCTCTTTTCTGAAATTCAGCCATTGGGAGTGTCTTACAACTATTTTGATTGGAACTTTTTCAATACTAAGTAATTTTGCTATCGCTAATCTGTGAGCACTATTACTGAATAGTAAGTCTCCATAGCGTCCGAAACTAACCATTATTTCATCCTCGGCCTTTATTGGATTGCGGTTACCCCCCGAAACTGATAGCTGATTTTGTGATTTATAGCCTTCGTTTTTAATTCTCTGATACAGGAGCTCAAGATCTCTGCATCTATTATCCAAATCTATTTTATTTTTACATCCCCATAAAATTTCGCCTTTCTTAATTCTGGATAAAAGTCGCTGATAGAAAACCGTCTCCCCCCAGCTTCTTCCATTTATACATACTTCTTTTAATGCTATATATATATCTAAATCTTCAAATTTTTTTTTGAGGCAGTCCCAGCTACCGCCAATTATTTCCCCTTTATACTTATATATACTAAATTCCCTTAATGAAGAGTATTTGATTTTTATTGGAGATACCCAATAGGTTTTGTTAATGTCTAATTCATATCTATGAATCTTTACTATATTTTTTAATTTCCATTTGCATCTTAATAGCAGCCATTTGCTGGCTCTCCATATGCGTATTACCAGTATTCCCAGCAATGGAATTCTCTTTAGTAAAGTTAAAACAAATAATTTAAATCTTATCCATTGCCAATTTCTATTCTTATATGGTTCGCTTCTTCTGACTAAAGTCATATTATCTCTGCCAATTATACCTATTACATCACGAAAATATTAGTAATATAGGTAGTTCATTTTTAGGGAGCCATCTGCAAATCCATTGACAAATGAGTACTGACTTAACCATTTCTTTTTTCCAAAGCAATTAACATCCAAATCCGGGCTTCTATGTTCTGATAAATTCCACATCAACTGTGTACTATTTCTGTTTACTTCTATAAATATGTTGCTCCCGCCAAGTCGTTTTCTCAGAAAAAACAAGCTCATAATCTTTGAGTAAATTACTATTCATATGCATCCTGGCTCCACCATCAAAAATAAGAATATCATTTTTTGTTAGATGCTTTAGTTTATTACTTGATTCTAATGAGCTAACTGGTATCTCTATTAAATTATATCCTTTCATATGTAATTCAACATCTGGGACATAACCAGCATAATAGACATTTCCAACATGATTTCTTAAAATCCAGAAGTAAGCACTATACAGACAGTCATGTTTAGTACTTTCTTTGAAAACAGGTAAATATTTTGGCATAAACTCAACAAGTACCAAAAAGAGAAACGTTGTAATGATACTATATTGTATTGCTCTTCTCGATTTGGACCACGAATATAGAGTTGTAGAATATATACCATATGCTGATATAACAAATACCCCTGGTATAAATGGTGTGAGCCATCTGGTATAACCACCATGAGATGCTGAGAGAATCGAAAAAAATCCCAGAAAAATGTAGAGGACTAACATATATGATCCTTTCAACCTCGTTGAGAAAATCCTGTAAAGCCCAAAAATGAAGAAAGGTAGAGCAACTACTGATTCATTGTGAACATAATCCGCAAAATAGTGATGATGAGTTCCACCCTCACCAAACCAAACATTTTTCAATAGACTACCAAAGTTGTATGATAATTCCTTCCACTCAATCAGTATATAAGGATTTGTAACAGCGAAAAGAATGGCTGAGATGGCCAGAACCAAATATGGTCTGGGAGAAAAGAACCTATCAAAGAAGCTATTCCAAAAGTATATACATGAGGCAAGAACGATTAATAAGGCGCTCATGAATAGGAAAGAATATTTAATGCCGTTCAAAAATATAACATCGCTAGAATCAAATATTGAATTGACGCCACCCTGTGAAATGACAATATTTACTAAATATTGAAATGGGAAAAATAAAAAAAGAGCAATCAGAAAACCTGCTATAATTAGCACAAGATTTATCTTTCCGCGCCGTTTCAGAAAAGATTTCTCAAGCCAGCTGCCTTTGCTTATTTGATCAAGTCTTGGCTCATAAAATATCCACTCAATTATGACATATGCTCCCAGAAGTATGATCGCTGTATATTTGGTAGATATGGCAAGACCGAGAATTATTGAACCTATTAACCAATCTCTAATATTTTTATTAATAAAGAATCTAGATATAAAAAAGATTGACAAATAAGATAAAAAAGATAGAAATATATCGGTGATGATATATTTGCCACTTAATATAAGAATCATACTAAGGGCACACAGGAAGGCAGATATTAAACCGGTAATTTTGCTCTTAAAAATCAAACTTCCCAGCTTGAACATGGAAAAAAGAAGAAAGGCACTGAATAGGATGTTAATAACACGCCCATTAAAAATCAAGTTGTCGCTGATCAACTGCAATGGTTTACTTAAGAAAAACGTTGAATAGTAATACAATGTCGGATAACCAAACCAATGAGGATTAAAACTACCTTGAGCGAAGCCATAAAGAATGCCAACACCAACTCTCTCGTCACTACAGACTGCCAAAGGAAGATTCTGTTTGAGAAAAGGAATTCTAATAAAAACGCAGAGAGTAATAATTAGAAATAGCAAAAATGCAATAATATTCTTATTCTTCAAAACTTTCAGGATTTCATTCATTTCGAAATTGACTCCCTTTGAAATGAGAGGATTATGTATTCCTTTAATGTCGGAATCGTGTCAACAATTCTAACTTTGGGTGCCTAATATTTTTCGTATAGTCCAAATTCAGATTTATTTTGTCAATGGAAGGACAATGATTTTTCATATTAATAGTCAAGATACTTAACATACTTTTTTTGAAACTTTTTAATAGCCATATTGTCTAAAGTACCTTTATTCAATATTTCCCCCATTTCTAACCCCATTTCCATTGACTGATGCATGTCTCCCTGCAAAAAAAGCCCTCTACGCCCAATAGAAACAATATTACCGAATTCCTTTAGGTATGAGAAAAGTAATTCAGCATATTGGTCAAAATGTTTGTAATAAACTTCATAAGCAACAGAGATTCTTCTGACTGTAAAATCTCTAATTTGATCCATCGGAATAAAATGAATATTTTTACATTCATCCTTTGCTAAATCAAATAGTTCCTCATCAGAAAGTTTCCAAATATCATCACCTTCCTGGCAACTCAACTCAAAAGATAGCACTGCTTTACTATTATTTATGGTAGCCGCGCTAATATTTTTTTGTTCGGTCACCCTATTAAACTTGAACTTTTTATCAAGTAGATAAAACCAATGGCAATCACTAACTTTTTCAATATCAAACTCGATATAAACTATGATTAATGATATCCAAGATAGCTTTGAAGCCGCATGACGTATAATAAAAGGCAATTCGTTATCAAATAAAGATATTAATTGGTTCAATGGAATTGAACTTACCAAATACCCACAGGGAATATTTTCAAGCATCCCTTCCCTCTCAATGGTTATTGAATCTATTTTATGATTCCTTATATTGATAGATTTTATCCTTGTGTTCAATAATATTTTACCTCTTAATTTTAAAATCTGTTCAGCCAATCTATTGTAGAGTTGACCAGACCCATATTTATGATAAATCCACCTTTGGAAATATGGTTCTGTTACCTGACCACCAATTTTTAATAAACGTTTAACCAAATTAATAAAATTAAATCCTTGAATTTTTTCCTCTGCAAATTTTTCCGAGATTTTTTGTGGTTTAGTTTTCCACATTTTCTCAGTATAATCTCCAAAACTTATTTTATATAATGTGGAACCAAATCGTTTTCTACCCCAGTCTTCAAAATTATTAATAGGAATAGAAACGATCGCATGGAAAATTGAAGTAAGAAAAAAACTGATAGCCATTTTAATACTAAGAAAAGGATTAAACTTAAGCAAGACTTCCCTCACTTGGAGCGGATATTTAAAAGTCTTTCCTTTTAAATAAACATATACATTTTTTTCACCTTCAACGAGAATATCCGGATCATCTTTAAATAAAGAGCGAACAAGTATTTCAGGTTCGCCTCCACGTGCATGGAAGGCATGCGGACCATAATCAAGAATATATCCTTTCCATTTAAAGCTCGCCCCCAACCCCCCCACAACAGAGGCCTTATCAATTAGGAGTACCTTTTTTTGCGATTCCTTGAGAATTTTATAGGCACATGCAAGACCAGATGGACCAGTGCCAAGAATAACGATTGGATCTGACATAAGAATTCCTATTTTTAATGAATAACTTTTTTCATTATTGCAAAATAATACATATTCAGCCAAAAACTTATTCTCCTAAATGGTAAAGGATAAGAAACTGAGATTGAAAAATAGCCTTTTATCCATTGGCTTAGGAGTTTTGGCGTGATAAAGGTAAAATGGCCAGGATACCGAGGGGGCCATTTACCCAGTAATAACCTTCCTATTGACATATTAATATCATTAGGTATTACTACTACTAAAGAACCGTTTGGTTTTAATACTCGATATGACACGACAAGAATTTCCCAAGGTTCGCTTGTATGCTCCAATACTGCCACAAGTAGTACTGAATCGAAAGTGTTATCTTTGAATGGAAGGGAATAGGCATCAGCGCACACCAATAAGTTATTGTACTTTTTTGCTCGCTTGAGACGGGTAAGAGATACATCCAATTGTATTGTCTTAATATCTGCTTCCTTAAATATTATGCCTTCACCACATCCTACATCTAAGATCAACCCCTGTTTTTTCTTTATAAATTTAATTATCTCTTGGATATAAAAACGATAAAACCAGCCAACTATGCCCTTAGTCTGGTCCTCGTGGCTATTTCGTTGAGCCACGATCTCATGAAGAACACGTTCGCTTTGGTTTGAAACTTGAATTGTCTTTTTCAGAAACATATATTTACTCTATGTCGCTCTGTAAATATCTGAGGAGCTTTAATAACCCTCCCTTAAGAGTTACAGAGGGTGAGAACTCATAATTCTTAAACAGAAATTGATCGGAAGAAAAAAACTGGATATATTCGGGAACGGTACCCTCATAGGATATTTCTGCATTTAGATTAAATATCTTTGCAACTTTTTTTACTAGTTCCGTCAAGGTTAATGAATGTCCAGAGTACAAATCAAGAGTCGTATTTATCTTCTTGCTGCTAAAAAGAAGGTGAATTGCATGAACCGTATCTTCTACATACATGGCATCAATCAGATTTTGACCATCGCCACGGATAGTGAAACGTGGGTTCCTCTCAATCCCAAACCGCCTTACAAGTCTGGAATAAATCTTTCGAGAGGGTTCATAAGGTCCATATGCCCCAAAAAACCTCACCACAATGAGATCACTTATTCGACCAATATGTTGAAAGTGTCGGAGATAATTTTCCGAAGTCAATTTGGAAATAGCATAGGGCAATCTTGGACATACTTTTATCTCTGGAGATACTGGGCCTACCAAGCCATCATAAACGGCGCCTGAAGAAAGATAAATAAATTTCTCAAAAGAAATCTCCTCTAAAAGATTTACGAGGGTCAAACAGTTAGAAGCCAAATCAAATGCTGGTCTGGTAATAGAAATAGCAGGATCCCCATTGCCAACAAAAAAAACACACTTATCAAATGTTCTGGTAAATTTACAAATTTTACTGATTGCATCTTTTGAAGATAGGTCCATTTGAAGCGGAGTAATATGATCAAGAGAATTCTTACGGAGAAAATCAAGGAAACCAGATGATTTATGGTATGTGGCAAGTACATCCCAATCATGCGATATCGTTAAAAGAAGATTCTTTCCTATGAATCCAGATCCACCAGCAATAAAAACTTTCATCTAACTTTCCAAATGCATTTTGTACCAATCAATGGTTTCTCTTAACCCTCTTTCCAAATTTACTTTTGGTTTATATTTTAATAACAAACTTGCCTTGCTAACATCAGGAATTCGCATTTCAACTTCTGGTCCAGGATGAGTTTTGAAGACAATCTTAGATTTTGATTTCGTCACCTCCAGAATTTTCTCAGCCAACCCGAGAACAGTAATACTTGCTTGAGGATTGCCAATGTTAAACACCTGGTTCTTAGCATCTTCTATAAAAAGAGCATTGTATAGTGCATTAATAAAATCTGTAATATAGCACCAGGCACGGATCTGGGTTCCATCATTGTAAATAGTAATATTTTTATCTTTTAGCGCTCGATTAATTATCTGCTGAATCGCGCCCTCACCTACCTGCCTGGGGCCATAAATATTGAAAGGTCTGATAGTAACTACTTCTAAGTTATATTCGTCTGCATAGGCATGTGCAAAATGCTCACCGGCTAATTTACTTACAGCGTATACCCATCTTTTTTCTCCAACAGGCCCCAGCGTTGTAGAATCTGTTTCTTTACCTCTATACACAAAGGGGCCATATACTTCGCTCGTCGAGAAATCGATAAATCTCTTCACATTGTTCTTTACCGCAGCTTCTAATGCATGGTAAGTTCCAATAAAATTTACTTTCATAGTAAGAGTTGCGTTTTCCCCTACACTGTATATCCCCGCAATTGCCGCAGCATGAATACAAAGATCTGCACCTTTCATGGCGAGATTAAGTATTTCATAATCCAATACATCACCTTTCACTATCTCTAAGTTGGAATGTCTACCCAAATCTGTATACTGGAATGCATTTCTGTTAAAATTATCGAAAATAATAATTTCGTTGTCATTAATCAGTCTTTCAATTAAATGAGAGGCAATGAATCCAGCCCCACCTGTAATTAATATTTTTTTATTTCGAATTTTATCCTTCATATTCATGTGCTCCTGCTTTTTTATTTAACTCAATAGAACTTTGAATCTTGGCAAAAGATAGCCCTTCCATAAACAAATAGACCAATCCAATACCTGTCACCGGTATAAACTGGCTTGCGTGGTACACTATGGAAAAACTAAGTGCCTGACTTTTGGGAACTGCAAATAAGGCTAAACCTGTAACACAAAGGAATTGAACAGTTCCTACAAACCCTGGGGCTGAGGGTATCATTACACCTATACAAAGAATTACTAACAGTAAGAAAGAGACAGATATTGGTAAATCTATTCCAAACGAAATAAGCAAACAATATATTATTAGTCCCACAGGTAGCCAAACAAATAAGGATAAAATAGCTGAGTAAATAATATTCTTAGAACTATGTAAGATCTTAAGTCCATCAACAAATGAGTTCAGAATCCTTATCATTCTTATTTTAAATTTCCGGGGGAAAGGTTTAAAGATAAATTCAGCTATCCGTAATGCCCTCTTGGTTTGTAATTTCAATAATATTAAAAATAATAAGGCAAAAAGATAGATACTACAGGCAATATAAGCTGCATTTTGCAGCCAACTTGGGAAAGAGAAAGACCAAAATATCAAAATTATTGCCAAAAAGGTCAGAATCGTAATGCCATCGAATATCCTTTCTATTACAATAGTAGCTAAGGATGAGCTTTTACTAATCCCCTCTTTTTCTCCGATTGCGTAAGCCCTTGCAAATTCACCTAATCTGGCCGGAAGAAGGTTATTTGCCATAAAACCTATCATTGTAGCTGAAAAGAGGCTGTGGAGTTTGATCTTCTTGATTGGTTCTAATAAATACCGCCATCTTAGAGCCCTCATTATGAAGCTTAAAAGTAGTAAAAGAACCACTGGAATTAAATAAATATAATTTGCGCTATTCAATGCCTCCTTAACTTCATGAAGATTAACTTTATGAAAAGCAAGAAATAGAAATAATGCACTAATTGCAATACCAATACCAAGCCCTAATTTCCAATTCAAATTTCACCTCAGAAGAAATGGAAAACAGATTTACATTTCAATTGGCGCAATTTTTGTGTCAGATAGTGACCATCAATTTTTCAAAACCTACTATCTCCCTCTGGGGAAGTATCTCATCCCCCTCAATTACAAATCCACATTTACTTAAATACATTCGTGTCCAAATTAGATAGGCCTTTCGGCAAAAAAGGCCAATAAAGGGATTTCACCCTTTTTGCTCATTTTGAGATTTGAATTCCAATTTGGACAGCCATGACTTAAATAACCATTTAATGCCTCCATTTTTTTCATCTCGTAAAATTTTATTTTAATAACTTCTAAAAGATTCTTTTTTGCTTCCTCAATGGTTCTACCCTGAGATAAAAATTCTAATTCATGGGATTTAGCAAGAAACCACTTCCCCTTCCGCCATATTTCGATAGTAATATTTAATCTCATTTTAAACACCTCCCTTTTACATAAACCAATGTGGCTTATCTCATTTATTTGGTTCCTTTGGTTGATTTAGTTTGTTTAGCTTATACCATTAGGTTAGTTAGTATTGTTAAATGCTAGAATAGTTGCCACAATGATAGTCTCTGCATACTTCCGAAGTCTGCTTTTCAACTTTATTTTCACTCCTGTTCTTTTACCTCCCCTTAAAGAACTCCACTGTCCGGCGTAGTCCCTCCTGCAATTCTATCTTTGGTCGCCAACCCAATACCCTCTCCGCCAGAGAACTATCAAGGCTACTCCTTCTCTGCTCCCCTGCCTTGGGTGGCCCATGAATCTCACTTACATTAATCCCAGTAATGTCCACTAATCTTTTAGAGATCTCATTCACTGAGATCTCTACTCCGGTTCCAATATTAATCTCCCCGCAATAATCAGTGCAAAGTGCAATACAGTTGACTTCTACTACATCATCGATGTAAATATAATCCCTGGTCTGTCTTCCATCTCCATTGATTATAGGTTGCTGCTCCTGCAAAAGCTTTTGAGCAAAAATAGCAACAACTCCCGCTTCTCCATAAGGATCCTGACGGGGGCCATAAACATTGGCATATCTTAAGGAAAGATAATTCAGATTGTGTACTGCTTTATAGTAAAATAAATACTTTTCTCCGGCCAGCTTACTGATTCCATAGGGAGATAAAGGAGCCAGTTGGTGTTCCTCTGAAGCAGGAAACTGCTTCTGCTCCCCATAAATAGCCCCTCCAGAGGAGGCGAAGATAATCCTTTCCACTTGAAACTTACAACAGTTTTGAAGTAGGTTAATCATCCCAAAAATATTAACCTCGGCATCATATAGTGGCTCTTCCACCGAACGGCGCACATCTATCTGAGCAGCATGATGATTAACCATCGCCGGTCTCTCTAATTCGAATACCTCCTCGATCCTTGGATCCTTTATATCTGACTGAAAAAACTTAGCCTGCGGATTTACATTCTCCCTTTTCCCCCGGGAGAGGTCGTCAATTACTATTACTTCATGGCCATTGGCAATATACCCATCAACCACATGTGAACCAATAAAACCAGCCCCCCCGGTAACCATAATCTTCATCTTAACTACCCTCCAAAATAGACCATCGCTAACCTTTGTGTTGTAAATTCAACTTCTTATTGAAAATATTCCAATGTTAACTTAACCCCTTCTTCCAAAATGCCCAATAATTTACAAATCATAATTACTTCGGGAGGTTTGTTTTGCTTCTTTAGCTTATACCATTAGGTTCGTAAGTAGCGTTAGGTGCGATTAGAACGTTAGTAGCGTTCATTTGGTTTTTTTAATTTTTGGCTTAAAGTTGTTGACTAAAATATCGACAATTCTTGGGGCTGTCTTCCCATCCCATAATTCATAAACCTTGCCTTTCTTTTTCTTACCATCCAAAATCTTAAATGCTTCATCTATTATTTTCTGGGTATCATTCCACACTAATACATTCGTTCCCTGGCTAATAGTTATTGGCCTCTCCGTAGTATCTCTTAGGGTTAAGCAAGGGATATCTAAAACAGTAGTCTCCTCCTGAATACCTCCCGAGTCAGTCAATACAAATTTTGCGTGCATCATCAGGTTTATAAAATCTAAATATCCGAGGGGCTCGAGCAAGCAGACACCCCCGTCGATAGTCGTTGGCCGGCGGTCGTTGGCCAAAGCGTTTTTGAAATAGCGCTGAAGGCCAAAGGTCTCGATCTGTTTTCTGGTGCGCAGGTGTGCC
>SDBT01002968.1_pt1 | contig 29544 bp, 14 predicted proteins | sample 2277101 | NCBI WGS metagenome assembly SDBT01 (sample SAMN10404973, study PRJNA504765) | marine sediment metagenome | isolation source: marine sediment core GS10_PC15, 103 cmbsf | place: Arctic Ocean: Southern Knipovich Ridge | collected 2010
GCCCGTTGCGATCTCTTCCAGCACAGCGCCGACTTCCTGGCTAATCGTCACGCCGTTTTCGGCATTCTTGACCGAACCTTCGATCATGTCGGCTGTGTTGCGGGCAGCTTCTGCCGACCGCTGGGCCAAGTTACGAACTTCCTCAGCGACGACAGCAAAGCCCTTGCCAGCCTCGCCGGCACGAGCCGCCTCGACGGCAGCATTGAGGGCCAGCAGGTTCGTCTGGAAGGCGATCTCGTCGATGGTCTTGATGATCTTAGCCGTCTGGTCTGAGGACTTCTTGATATCATCAATTGCACTACTCATGCGAGTCATAGCCTCGGAGCCCTTTTCTGCTGCAGCGGTTGCTGAGTCAGCCAGGCTCTTAGCCTCGTTTGCATTGCCTGCATTTTGCTTGGTCATCGAAGCCATCTCTTCGATCGAAGAGGTTACTTCTTCGATAGCCGCCGCCTGCTCGGAAGCGCCTTCAGCGAGCGACTGGCTGGCTGAAGATACCTGCGTAGATGCAGATGTCACCTGGGACGAACCTTCAGACAGACCGGCGATGATGCGGTTGATCGGCTTGGAAATCGACCTGGCTACCAGTAGTGCGACGGTCAGGATAGCAGCTAGTCCTACTACCCCAAGAATACCCATCAACCACTTCATTACATTCACTGCTGCGAATGCTTCTGCTTCATCCATCTCAGCCAGGATTGCCCATTCAACGCCTTCCAAATGTATGGGGGCATAGGCACTGAGCACTGGGTTGCCATTGTAATCGATGATGATCTTGGCATCGGTATTTCCTGCCAGCGCATCATCTGCAGCATCGGTGTTTACACTGCCCTTAACGGGGTTGGCAAAAGAAGCCACAACAGTGTGATTTTCGGCGTCAAGGAATGAATCCGACCTCATTAGCTTATCTGAGCCGATAAGGTAGGTTTCACCAGTTTCGCCCATGCCCGATCTCTCGGTCATAACGGCATTGATGGAGTCAAGCGGCAGTTGCAACGCTACGATGAGCTCGACCTCTCCGCCGTGGACGACCGGCTGAGCGACGAATGCGCACGGAGCACCATTACTAGGAGCATATGGTGCAAAATCGGCCATTCCATAACTTTGGCTGGCAATAACATCTCTTACCAACTGGCCAAGGTTTGAACTGCTGAACTTGCCGTTGACGAAGTTTGTCTGGTAGTCAGGCTCCTGGCAGACAGTGTAGAAGCAGTAGCCGTCAGGATTGATCAGGAACAGATCATAGTAGCCGTACTGCTCCTGGTACTGAGTGAAGAAGTCCTTCTCGGCTCCGTCGATTTTCGGACAGAACGCTTCTGCTACGTCGATTTCTGCCAGCAAACCCCATGTCAGGTCACCGATCGTAACCGGAGTCCATGAACTCAAGACGGGGTTGCCGTTGTAATCGATAATAACATCAGCATCGGTCTGGCCATCAAGGGCAGCGAGGCTGGCTTCGGTATTTACCGAACCTTTACTGGGGTTGGCAAATGAGGCCTTTACGGTGTGATTGGTCGGATCAAGGAATGAATCAGAACGCATCAACTGGTCAGGTCCTACGAGGTACGTCTCGCCGGTTTTGCCCATGCCGGAGCGATCGGTCATAATGGCATTGATGCCGTCCAGTGAGATCTGCAGAGCTACGACGCCAATGACGACGTCATCCTGCTTGATCGGTGCGGCAACGAAGGAGCACGGTTCGTTATTGGACGGGGCGTATGGCCTGAAGTCGGCAATCGCCACGTTACCAGCGCTGGCCTTGCTGAAGACCTGGCCCAGTGAGCTGTCTTTCAGTGAGCCTTCGATGAGGTTCTCACCGAGGTCGGATTCCTTGGCCACCGTGTAGATCACGTCGCCACTGGCGCTGATCAGGAACAGGTCATAGTAGCCGTATTCGCTGTTACACTGCACGAGCCATGGGGCGTGTTGGGTTTCTGCAGCTGTCCAGCTATCCCCACCGGTCTTACCGCCTTCAAGCTGGAATGCCTCGCCGAAGGCCTGCAGGGCCTGGGCGACGGAATCGTTACCTGAAAGGACCGACACGTCACCGAACCGCTCGCCGAAGTATCGCTCGATCTGGTTCTTCTTGATATCGCGAATGGCGGTGAGCTTTTTGAAAGACTCGTCGCGCAGTGTGTTGACCGTCTCGGTCAGCACGCCCATGTCGCCCTTTCGCTCAGCGAAGTAATTTTCTATCTGGTTCTTCTTGATATCGCGAACCGACACGAGTTGGTTGTATGCCTGTTTCTCAAGGGCTTCGCCCGACTTTAACAGAGCAACTACACCCATGGTGGCGAACGGGGTTAAACCTACCGCCAGGAAAAGGACCACTAATTTCGTCTTCAATGCTAACTTTCTCATTTTCTTTCCCGCCTTTTCAACCTTCCTGAGAGCATGTGTACGCCCACACGCATTCAGGCTTAGGCTTTTAGATGAGCGCCTCCCATGCACCCAAAACCATTAATCGCTTTAAACGAATTCAGTAAACTGGTGAGTACCGGCGATGCTCTTTGTTCCCGATCTCACATTCTTCAACACAATTAAATCCTTTCTTTTTTCCCCGGCGCGCACACTGGGCGCCAAGCTATTACTCAGTTTTTGGGAAACGCCCCCAAGGTATCACCCGCCATTAATTGTCTATCGCACCCTAAAACAGTCTAATTTTAATTGTTAATAACAAGAGGTAGCTCAATTAGTTAGAGCAAATCAGTAGTTCTGATGAGTTGACGGTCCCGGTGGGAGAATGACTTGGCGTTATGTCTGTGAAAGCGACTCACATCTCGATATTCAATTTTCGATCTATTCTCACCGGCACAGGATTGCCGGTTGTCTTAGATTGGCTATGCTCATCTTCGGTTGTTGAATAGGCGATAATTAGTAGTACTAAAAAAATCCGTCGAAACAAAACAAACTATCAAATCACCAAAACGGAAAAACAATAGGCTTATATGCTTGAACAGAAAGATGCTGCTTCGCATTTCGAACTCAGGAGAAAGTTCTTATGCCCTGCTTTTTGCGCGCAATCCGGATAGGTATTATTTTTGAGTTGGAGTTTTGTTGAGGATTTTTCGGCCGGCAAGGGCTGTTGTCCGCTGGCCTGCTGTCGCTGGCGGTGCGTCCGCGCAACATCGACGAACACGGTGAACGTCCCCGCTGGAATCCGCAGCAGATCGCTGGACTGGACTTTGCGAAGCGTGTCAGCCATCGAGCGTTGCCTTTACCCGAACAATCGGAGGAGATATGATTCCAGCCAGGAGAGACTTAAGATGAACACAGATGAATTCGAGTTCTTCGACCCGGGCGAACTCATAGACAACGATCTTCAACTTGTCCTGACTGAGAGAAAGCCCGCCGATCCATCCAAAGGCTTTGTACCGGCCTACGTCTTCGAGATGGCCTTTGCCGGAACGGATACCAAGGTTGGCTCGATAAACATCAGGGTTGGCGACACCGACTTCCTTGTTCGTTACGCCGGCCAAATAGGCTACAGCGTCGAGCCGGCCCATCGAGGCCAACGTTATGCGGCACGGGCGTGCGAACTCCTCAAGCCACTTGCCCGGATGCATGGCCTCAAAACATTGTGGCTGACCGTCACACCCGACAATGCCGCTTCTCGACGGACTTGCGAGATACTGGGCGCACAGATGGTCGAGATTGTTGACCTACCGGAAGACTGCGACATGTACGCATGCGACGAGCGACAGAAGTGCTGATATCGCATTGACCTGTGAGCTTCTCATTTACGTCCCAATCCCCAGCCCGGCAAAGTCGCCCAAATCGTAGACCTTCTCGACGTACACAGCCACGGGTTTCTTGACGTTGCCCTTTGGCAGCGACATCCTCGGCGTCAGCGTAAGGTGATCCCGCTGTGCCGCTCGGCCGGCTTGTGCTGCTGGCCGCCGGCCTGCTGTAGCTCTCTCGGTAGCGGGCCCGGGATTTCGTGGACTACTTACCGCCTGCGGCGTATCAGCGCCAGCCCGCCCAATGCCAACAGCGACAGCGTCGCCGGCTCGGGGATCAAGTCTGTGCGTATCGACCCTGACGCAGGTTTCCACGCCCCGCCGTCGACGCTTATCTCCGTAAATACATCGAAGAAGCTGTCGATCTCGAAGTCGTTGACGTCAATATCCTCAATCGTAATCCAGCCTACCGACGAAATGGTTGGGCTCAGCCGTATTCTCAAGCCACTCGATGTGCCTGGTATGGCAAACTCTGGCTCACCAACAAGGTCCATAGACAGGATTTCAATTATGAACTCGGGGGACGAACCGCCTGTGGGGTTGTCGATGGTCAACTCCGTGGTGATATCGAAGAACGAGTCCACCGCGAAATCGGTGGCGCCATCCACTTCAAGTTTCACGTATATATCGAAGAATGAATCGACTTCATACTTGCTGCCGTCCGGCGGCGGGGACACCGGGGGTTTTGCGCCATTGGGCTTTTGAGTGAGCGACAAGCTTACCAACTCGATGTCGATACTGGAGCCCGGAATGGTCGCACCAGGATATGTGACTGAGCCCTCCCACTCATATGCGCCGCCCTGGACAGGGAACACATCGCTATTGGTCGGAACGGCTCGTGCTTCGAGGCCCACTAACAGAATACATAGACTTACAACTACTGCGAATGACAGGATTCCCTTGTTTCCCAGCATCTTGTACTCTCCTTCTTCTTGATTTGTCGTGAGTTGACTCACTTGTCCCGTGGTTTGATTGGTGGGCTTCTTGTAGCTAACCAACCGCCCACATGTTTACACCGCCGCATATCGCCACAAAAGTCATTACCCTCCGGTTGTGGCGGCGGCCCCTGGATTTCGTGGACTACTTACCGCCTGCGCCGTATCAGTGCCAGCCCACCTATGGCTAGTAATGACAGCGTGGCCGGTTCGGGAACGTATAAAAGGTCCAATTCCAACGACCCGCCATCCAGATCGATAGTCTGAAGGGCAATGCTCTGGTCCCCGGGCGTTCCTCCGGGATAGAAGTTGCTGGCATTTATTGGAACCCCGTTCGGGTTCTGATTGCTCCAGTCTTCGCCCACAGAAGCCAAATTAAACGCGGGGATACCTTCAGCATAAAAACTTAACACACGCACATCCGATGGGTCGCCGACTTTGGTGAAAGTAAAGATCGGCTGGACGTTGAAGGTGCTGTCGAAGGTACCGCCGTTAGTATGGGTCTTGGTCGCTGTCAGTTCTTCCTGAGGCAGTGGTGGCTCATCGCCGGGTCCGGGCAATTCGATGCTGAGGTCCCATTCTTGGAAGGTCGGACCGTCAAAAGTAACGGTGATGGGCTCACATGAAACCAGCTCCAAGGAGACAATCTCGATTGGGATGGTGCCCGTGGGTAGAGTTGCGTCACTTTTGCGTTCGACGATCGTATCTCCCTGGATGGAAACGGTTACATCCAATGGTTGCGAACTGGGGCCGAAGAAGTCAGCGGGGATCTGCCCGGGTGGTAAGATCAACGTCGATGACGACTGTATTATGTAGTAGTCGTAGCCAGCCGGGATAACCTCTGCCATCGCATCACCGCTCGATATTACCACGACAGACACAACCAAAACCGCAAGCAGCCCCAACCTACGTAACTGATGGAATAAAAAACGCATTTTCAGATCCTTTCTTCAGAGTCACAGTGAATCAAGATTTCGGGAACATGTCCCTTTCTAAGCCACTCAGCCCGAACTCCTATGCCTTAGCATTGCTAATCCAAGCCGCCCAGCACCAGCGTCGCCGGCTCGGAGACGGCCGTGTACCCAAAGGCGCTGCCGAGATGTCCGGACCTCGCCAGACAATGCGCAAGGCGCCTTCGGCGATGGGAACTTGACCGTGTGGCCCCGATACACTGGGGTTTTCGACCTGTAGGCAGGATTGACGGAGCTTTATCTGCGTCGCCAAGGCTTCGCAGAACATCGCCCCTGTCCTCGTTTTCGATTTCGGCCGGCTCGGGCCGATACAGCTCCGCCGCTCCCACAAGCGTAACTGGAGCAACTTAAATTCTAAGGCGAAATGCCAATTTGTCAAGCTTTGCCTAAGAAATATGTTACGCAGTGTGCGAGAAAAGATCCTGACAGGCTCAGGCGGCGCCTCGCGCTTTCCGCCACGGTGAAGTCGCGGAGGAGCCTGAGTAACGTGACCCCAGCCGAGTTCGCGCGACGGCGTATTCCTTCGGACTCCGCTGCGCTTCGTCCTCCGGAATACGCCGGATCAACATAATCGAACAAGCGTAAAAGTCGCATCCAGGTTGGATCAAGCTTGGGGGCAAGATCAACAAGATCAAGACTCTCACTAAACTTGGACCAGTTTTCGGGGAGCAGGTCAGGTTATAAATCCATTTAATAAGTATTTTGGTGCAATACACACGTATAACGTGAAAGAAAACTGTTCCCCAAATGGAAATTTCGAAGACTGTTCGTAGACTGGTGGGGCGTAATGGACTCCAATGGGATAGTCTGGGGAAACAGAAAAGATCAGAGACCGAGAGCACTTGACGCATTTGCAACTAATCCCTATGAAACGCCTTATAAATTTAATCAATATTATTTACCGGAGTAGAGAGCTAATGACTGATTCTCAACCATTTAGAAGCGGTGTTTTGTGGAGTCGGCTTTGCTTAGTAATAGTCCTGCTTAATTCGATTGGTTGTGGTATATATCGTCACCGCCAGTCGCAGCAGGGAATAGTGAAGTCTCAGCCGCCGACAGCTGAGGAAAGGGCCGCAAACCCGTATTTGACTGCTAAGCTTTCGAATACAGGGCCTAAGAATTGTTTGAAAATAGAAAGGCTCGAGCTAAATAAGAAAAGTGGGTTATTTAACCCAAGTTTTACCTTCCATTACCCCATTTACAAAGAAATGCTCGTGGCTGGAGGCAAGATCCTGACCCTTAAGGAACTTTTTCCTTTAGAGGTGCATTTTTCAATAGGTCCGTTAGAGCCATATACCCCTGAGGATGATAAGCCGGTAGACATAGTTTCTCTGGATGGACTTGAAGTTTTTCCAGGAGATAAAAGTTATTCGATTAAATTTTCGGTTGGTGGTATTTTTTCATCTAAAGCAAATGGCATTGTAGGGCCTGGAAGGTTCTACGTTTTTCCTGTAACAGAAGCTATCGAGACAACGGATTCCGAGCGTCTCTACGTTGGTTCGGGTGGTTGGTTCGCCGAAGCGGATCGCCATGTAGCAGAATCAGATCTTCCAGTTGAGGAAAAGCTTCAGACGGCAAAATTTGCGCGCAAGTACTATCTTTCTTTTGTTAAACTCGACCTTCCTGTATTAATCCCAGATGAAGTAGTTGAACCTGTTGAGTAACACTGACCTGCTGTAGTCCGGGATTGGCAGTTCATGGCGTGATTGTCGTTTATTGGCAGGATGGGTGAGCCGAGCGAGGTTCGCCCCAGGGCTACGACGTTGGCTCAGTTGGCAAAAGAAAAAGCCGATTGTCAAACAAAGTCAACAAAGCGGGCGATCCTGCTTCGCTGTGCGAGCTACGCCGGACAAGTGAGATTCTGCTGTGCAGGCACCCTGGGGACATTAAACTCACGCAAGATCCCAGGTTGGTACATAAGATTGGGCAGGTCACAGATGCTCAGTTGCAGCCCGGTCTGGCCCGTAACCGACCTGCATTAACAAATACATCAGTGACACCCCAAAGGCGGCGATGCCGACCGATATGGCGTACTCCACCACACTTGGTTGATAGGAAGCCGGCGGAAGTGGAAGGCTTCGCTGGAGCATCGCTGGGATTATGATGTGCCATCGCTTTACGAACACGCCAAAGAGTATCAGCATGCCCGCCACCACCGACCATGGCTGCAATTTCTTGCGGGCAGTTACCAGGATCACCAGTGGCACCAGCATGCCGGCTAGAAGTTCCAGCACAGTAGCGCCTCCAAACTCGGACCAGATAACAAGCCGGGAAGGCGAGTTGAACTGCCGCATACTTACCAAGGGGCTGAAAGTCACAATGATGTCGATTGTGATCAGAGCGATCAGTGAATTGCGCAAAATGCGCCACACACGTGGTGCCCGGTCGGTCTGCTGTTTAGTCCTGTAGCAGAAACCAGCCACCACACAGATAGCAGCCAGACCGGAAATCATAGCCGAGACGAGAAAAACCGGCCCCAGCACGGTCGTATTCCAGTCAGCCCGTGCCCTCAAAGTCGCAAAGACGCGAACTGTAAGCAAGTACAGAATCGGCACGCCAAAGACCATCATTCCGGCAAGGATGCGAACCGGCATTGGCACACGACCTGTCTCGCCGGGTGTGCCTCCCAGACCCAGCAGACGAGACAGGAACCCGGAATGTCCGGCCCTGGCCAGTACATCTCTTCGCAGAGCAAAGAGCGTATATATTGCCGCCACCACCAGCATGGCATTAAGAATGAAGAAGTCCCAGATCAATGGCGATGAGAGTTGAGGCTTGAGCATCAGCAGGAAGGCTCGCTCCGGCCGGCCTAGATCGATAGTGATGAACATTCCGGCAAGCATAAGACAAACCAGCGACACCACGGATCCGACGCGTACGAATGGCCGATATTCCTCTTGCCCAGTGCACAGTGCCAGTGATGCCGCAAACATCGCACCGGCGCCTATCCCCATGAAGAAGACAAAGCAAACCACGTAGAGCCCCCAAACAACAGGCTCATGCAGACCCGTCTTGACCAATCCTTGCTGGGACTGCGATATCCCCGCAACAATGCCGGCAAGAATCAGAAACACCGTGGCGGCGAATAAAGCGTATCGAGCTATTTTGGCCATCCCTTGGTCTCCTACAGCAGGTAAATAACGCTCGGATCGGTGCCTTTTTCTTCGAGCAATCTCTTGTGGCCGCGTGTGGCGATCAGATGCGATACCACACTGTTGGGGTCGTCGAGGTCGCCAAAGTATCTCGCTTTACCGATGCATTCGGCAACGCAGGCTGGAACCACCCCCTCCGGCGTATCACTGCCTATGGCCTGAGCCTCCTTGTTGGCAGCGTCGATCCGGTGCGTACAAAAAGTGCACTTTTCCGTGATCCCTCGCGGACGAACGGGCACGGCCGGGTTTTCCGTCAAAGGCTTTTCGGGCTTCTTCCAGTTGAACACCCGCGCCTCATAGGGACAGGCCGTGATGCAATATCTGCACCCGATGCAGTCTTGGTAGTCCACCAGGACACGCCCGTCTTCGGTCTTATGCGACGCACCGGTCGGGCAGACCTCGACACATGGGGCGTTCTTGCAGTGCTGGCATGGGCGCGGATAAAAGCGTCTGTGAATCGCAGGGAATTCCCCCTCGATCATATCCATCACGACATGCCAGTTCTCTGTGGTCATTACGCTGTTCTCTATGCAGCAGGCCACTGTGCACGTCTGGCATCCGAGACACTTCCGCAAATCTATCACCATTCCAAATCGCGGCATTATCAGGCCCTTTCAAGACGGCATGCGCATATCTTGTACTCCGGCTCCTTGGACATGTCGTCAACCGCGTCAATGGTCAGAAAATTCACCAGTTTTGCAGCGTCGAAAAACGGAATGAACACTACGCCTGGACGTGGAACGCTGATCCGGCCTTCCAAGCCTGTAAGCTCAAGCCGTGTCGGCCTGGGAACACGGGCGCGAATGACTAGTTCCCCGCGACGAGTAACGACATTGACCATGCTGCCGTCATCGATTCCGAGTCGATCAGCATCATCAGCATTGATTTCGATAAACGCACTGGGGACAGCCTTCTTCAGATAAGGAACGCGCATCGTCATTGTTCCTGAATGCCAGTGTTGAACGACGCGTCCGGTGGTGAGGTACAGCGGATACTCAGCATCCGGAACTTCAGCAGGCGGGGCATGGGGACGCTTGAATATCTTGGCTTTGCCGTCGTCATAGCCGTAAAAGTATATGCCGTCGTCACCCACTTGGACCTCACCATTACGCACTAATCGCTGCAGGTGCAGGTCCTCATCATACACGTATCGGCGGGAAGAGCCCGTGTCGGCACCGGTTGGACACGGCCACTGCAGTCCGCCCTGATCAAGCATCTTCTCATAGGTTACACCGGAGAGATCCATGTCGGTATCCTCGGTGGCCCGGAGATAGTCCTTCCAGATATCCTCCGAAGAGCTGTACTTGAAGTGCTCTCCGTGGCCCATACGCTTGGCCACCTCGACAAATATCTCCCAGTCGGCCAGCAGCCCCTCGGGGGGATTAATGGCCCGCTCGCTAAAGCAGCTTCGTCGCTCGGTATTGCCGAAGACACCGCCTTTTTCTACCCAAAACGCTGTAGGCAAGAACACGTCGGCAAGTTCGGCGGTGCAGTGAGCGAAGCCCTTGGGCTGAGTCTGCGTGGGCGGAAAGATGTCCTGCACGACCAGGAACACATCCTTCATGCCCTGCAGGTAGCCCGAGAGATTCGGCAGCGTCTGGGCAGGATTCGAGCAGCCCACCCACAGGAACTTGATCTTCCCCTTCTGCACAGCATCGAACATGGCCATCGTATGGAGGCCCGGCTTGGGGGCGATCGATCCGGCAGGTAAGCCCCACAAGGCCTCCATCTGGGCTCGATGGGCTGGGTTCTTGATCGACCTGTGGGCTGGGAGAACGTGGCAAAGCGCACCGACTTCCCTGACGCCGCCGCAGGCATTGGGCTGGCCGGTCATGGACATGGCGGTAGCGCCAGGCCTGCAGATTTTGCCCGTAAGCAGATGAAGATTATAGACGAGGTTGTTCGACCAGGTGCCGTTACTGCGTTGATTCAGTCCCATGGTCCAGAGGGACATCGGCTTGGGTGTCTTGGCGAACATGCGGGCGGCCTGTCGAATATCATCGGCGCGCAGCCCAGTGGTGATCGCGGCCCTATCCGGCGTGTATTCGTCCAGGAACTCCCGGAAGGCAGTGAAATCCAGCTCCTTCTCAGGCCCCCATGCCGCGCCGCCCTCGGCGAACCGCGTGTGGGCGTCGACGAATGAGCGATCAGCGTAGCCTTCCTCGACCAGCACCTGCGCCATGGAGTTAAGCATGGCAACGTCCGTCCCTGGCAGCAACGGCAGCCACAGATCGGCGTGGGCAGCTGTCGGCGTCATCCGTGGATCGGCTACGATAATCTTCACGTCCTTGTTGGCTGCTCGGCGTTTGAGGATCCTGGCGAAGATAACGGGATGCTGTTCGGCCAGATTCGATCCGATCAGAAAGAAAGAGTCCGCCTCTTCAATATCGGCATAAGATCCAGGCGGCTCATCCAGCCCGAAAGTGGTCATGAAGCCGGTGACCGCACTGGCCATGCACAGCCTGGCGTTCGACTCCATGTTATTGCTGCCGAGTACACCCTTGAACAACTTGCTGGCTACGAAGAATTCCTCAGTGAACAGCTGGGCACCGAGATAAAGAGCCACCGACTCCGGGCCATGCTCGTCAATGGTCTGCTCGAGCTTAGCTGCCACTGTATCCAGCGCCTCATTCCAGGAAGCCTTGGCAAACTGGTCGCCGGTGCGAATCAAAGGGTCTACGGCGCGCTGATCGGAATGGACGACGTACATCAACGACAGCCCCTTGAGACACAATACCCCTTTGTTGACTGGGTAATCTCTCCAACCGCGAATGGCCACCACCTTGCCGTCCTTGACGCCCAACTCCATGCCACAACCTGTGCCGCAGTATCGGCACACTGCCTTTTTCCATGAGTCCGGAAGCAGGCCTTCTTCGAGGTAAACCGTTTGGTCCTCCGGAATGCAGCCCATCAGACCGGCTAGCCCGAGAGCCCCGGCTGAAGCGCCGGCAAACTTAAGAAACTCCCGCCGAGATACCCCGCTGCTCGACATCTTGTAACTCATGGCATTCCTTCTTTCTGAACAAGAGTGTATCGAAATCGTCGGTAAGAACCAAAACCAAAATAGTAGAGTGGTGAAGTGGTGGAAATCGTGGTCCTGGGCGCTGGCTTCGCCGTCAAGGACATGACCGGCATCCAATCCAATGACCAAATGCGCTGCGAGGATGGCAAGGTCGTGGGCCGTCACGTCGTTATCTGTGCCGTCCAGCATGTAGTGCAGCGTCACCGACAGGTTGTCGCCGGTAACCCACTCGCGGGAGTCGATCTTTTCGGTAAGTGTTGCGGGCATTGTCTAACTGAAACTCATTCCCTGCGCGGTGCGGATGGGTCGTGTGTTCCGTTCGATCTTGTCAATGCCGGTAGCCATGCGGTCGGCTGCGCCGCCGGCTTGGAGGCTCATGACGTTGGAGGCTACGAACGTCCTTTGCAAGCCGATCTTCGCTGCCTGGTTGGATAGTTGCGATCCGCTGAGCGAAATGGTCATGCCATGCGTCGGGGCTTGATGCCGCTTTACCGGTGACCAACTCGGTGCTCTTGATTTATGGCCCTCGCCCAAGCCCCCCGCGTTTTCTCCCCCGCAAAGAGTCAGTATGCTATCTTTGCTTGCGGGAATAGCTGTCCAGGCCTGTCGGTGTCGCTCTGAAGCCCCGGTTGATTTTGGCCGATACAAATCGCAGGTTTCGTGCTAAAATCGCTTCGGGTTTACACTTTCAATCTCTGAGGATCTGACGTGAACAATCGAATGAGCCTGTTTGGCATGATATACCTTGTGCTGTCTCTTTTGGCTTCAGCGTCAGTATCTGCTGGGACTTACTACGTTTCCCCGGACGGTTTGGCAAGTAACCCAGGCACGCAGGTCGAGCCATGGTCGTTGACGAAGGCTAATTCCGTCATGTTACCAGGCGATACTGCCATCCTGCTGGACGGCAGTTATCTTTCGCGTATCCATCCAGCCAATTCAGGCACGGCCGAGGCACCGATTACCTATCGGGCGGCCAACAAGCACCAGGCGAAGTTTGATCTTCTCGGCGGTTCCGACTCACTGGCCAACCAAAACTACATCGTTATAAGCGGCATCAGATCCTTCGGCGGATCCCTGAGAACGGCCAGGGGATCAACATTAGTGCTGGAAGAGACAGATTGGATGGATGCCACCCTGTATGTCGACGGTACAGACGTCGAGGTGCGCGGGGGAATAATGCTGGACAAGGGCAACATCAGGCTTATCGATTGGTCCAGCACGATGATATTTCCCGGGAACCAGACTTTGGGAGGCAGGGGTACGGTAGTCTTTGACCAGGATGATTACAGTCGATCCAGGATTACCGCCGGGGCCGGTGGGGTCTTGACGATCGGGAATGGGATAGAAATTTCGTCTTACGCCAGGTTTAACAATTTCGGGAGTCCTGATTCTTCCTTTGTCAACTACGGGACAATCAAGGGCGGTACTAGGGCCATGATCTCTGTGGAAGGACAAGATTGGATAAACAAAGGGCTACTAGTCGGCAGCTCGAGTGGTGGCCTGCAATTGCATGGCACGTTCACTACAGCCGGTTTGGGAAGGTTCAAGGTATACCATAACGGCGAAATCCAGATCATGGGTGTTCTGGATAACAGAGGCGATACCCTTTTCATCACAGAAGAGACGGGAAACTTGGATATCAACAGTGGAACCATTGTCGGGGGAACGATCAGCACTCCTGAAACCGGCCCTGCATTCAGGTGCAGCACCAAAACCTCCCTGGCCCCGTCAACCTTAGACGGAGTTACTCTTGCCGGTCATCTGGAGATGATTGGACCTGGCAGGATTCTCAACAATTTGATGATGGACGGCGGCTCGGTAGACTTCGGCGGGTTTGATCGTGACGTTCTGCTCGTGCCTGGGGATCAGACGTTCGGTGGGACGGGGCGGATATTCTTCTCGGGCAACGGTGCGATTGAGCCCATCGACGGCACGCTGACCTTCGATCCGGGCATCACCCTCACAACGCCTTTCTGGGGAGGCTACGCCACTTTGGGCGGGGATACGGGTCGGATCATTAACAAAGGGACCGTCTATATCGAAAGAGACAAGCGGTTTGTTACCTTCGTAGGCTTGGGACTTACCAACTATGGGACGTTCCACCCCGTCGACGGCGGGGAAATTCATGTCAAAACTACCGATCCGTTCGACAATATGGGTACGCTACAGATCGGGGCAGCCAGCAGGATATTCGTTCTGGGGCAGTTCAATCAGATTGGTTCTGAGGCGGTACTTTCTGTCGAGTTGTCAGACGATTCGTGCGGTGTGTTGAAGGCGACCCAAGAAGCAACGCTCGAGGGTACATTGTCGGTCAGCCTCAGCCCTGGCTTCAAGCCGGTCCCAGGCGACAGCTTCGTCATCATTGAGGGCAGTTCCGTACAACTATCGCTGAAGGATGTGATCCTTCCCCCGCCTCCTTTGGGCGTAGCGTTTGAGATGGACTATAGCGATCCTTCCGCTGTCGTTGTCCGGGCGATTGGGGTGCCAATACCACCGGCAGAGATCCTGGGCCGGCATGTGTTCTATAACAACTCATCCTGGGACGGCGATGACCTCGCCCTAAACGTCGCTGATGACATGGCGATCGCCACCGATAAAGTACCGCTGCTACCTCGTCAAACGGCGACTTTCGCCAACTACACCAGTTACAGCCGCGGGATCAACGGCCTGATGATTGACATCCGCTACCTGATAAGTAAGCCCATGTCGTGGGATTTCGAATTCCGTGTTGGCAATTCCGGCGATCCCAGCCAGTGGCCGCTGGTAACCATCCTGCCCTACATCATCGTCCGACCCGGCGAGGGCATCGACGGCTCTGATCGTGTGGTGTTTAGGTGGCCGGACGGTTCGATCCAAAACCAATGGCTGAAGGTAACCATCAAGCCCTCAAGCCGCACCAATTTGCCGATGGATGATGTGTTCTACTTCGGCAATGCAGTTGGTGAGACAGGCAACTCAACGATTGATGCGAAGGTATCGCCCACCGATGTGATCGCCGTGCGGAATAATCCCCACACATTGAGCAATGACCCGGCCGCAGTCGACGATGCTTACGACTTTGACCGTGACCGCAACGTCGGGCAGACTGACGAGATCATCTGCAAGAACAACGGCAACAGTGCCCCCACCGCACTGAAACTGATAACGGCGCCATGATCGGTAAAATCTTGCGATTACCGGAGCTACCTGTCGGGGATGCAGGAAAGAAAACGCCCGCCAACGAAAGATCTTGAGCCTGTTCGATAAGTGGGCCGAGATAACCACATCACAGATCGCTGAGCTTCTGAATCTCTCGCCAAGAGGCGCTCGTGCCATTGCCCACAAATGGGTAAAGGATGGCTTTTTAGCTGTCGGTAACCCATCCAAACGCGGCCGAACATATCTTCTGGGCAAAGAAGCCTGACACATTGACGCCCTGTATAGGCGACCAGTTCCTGAACGTGGCCGAACCGCGGACATTCACGCCTTGTGCCACACCTTTGGAACCCATCTTTCAGCCGCCGGCGTGCATCCTCGCACAGCCATGGCCGCCATGCGTCACAGCCGGATCGAACTGACCATGAACTACTACACCGATCCGATCCTGCTCGACGTAGCAGGAGCAGTGAATTCGCTGCCGGCATTTGCAAGCACGCAATCTCGGTCCGAGAGCAAACTTGCAACTCATTGCCGGGCGTAGCCCCCCACCGTTACCGTTACTTTTTTTTTACTGGTGCCTTATTCCAGACGACGCGGCCGAAACTGTGCGTCTCCATCCCGGCCGAGAAGTGACTGTAACTTGGCATTCATCGTCATCCACTGCCATTAATGTCCCAAGCCGCAGACGTTTACCAAGCAAGATTGCGTTTTTGTTTTTTTTGAGTTTTTAGTTGAAAAAAACCGGGGCAGTGGTATTATCAGACTTGGTCGTCTTATCGGGGTAGGTCTCAAGTTTATGCAGTCTATGCAGTAGCAGTACCTGATTCTAAGGCGGCCGGGTATTTTGCAGTATCTTTTGAATCACAACAGGGTGTCGTAAGGAAGGCTTCCTGCACGCCTGTTTTGTGGTTTGATTGTTCTGCATGCACTTTTTTAGCTGTTGTAGTACGGCCTCGGGCCAAGGAGTTATTACGGGCTATGAAGTACTCTGTAACTGATCCGCTATTATCCGTTTTGCGACATTGCCGTTGCCTATCAGGCCAGGCGGTCAATTCTCTTGCATCTTCGCAATATCGTTTTGCGATTAAATTTTTCCATTTCAGTGAATACCAAATTGGTTTGTCCAACTTACGGACCAAGTCCACTTTCAAAGGAATCCGCCCATGAATTCACCAGGTAAAAAACTCACGATGTTAGCGATCATTGTTGCTATGGCAGGAACTGCCTTGGCTGCGACGTACACGATCGATTCCAATGAAGCTATCCCCATGCCGGAGCATGCAAGGTATATTGTCTTCGGCGGTAACCGGCCCAACGACGGCGAAACGGTTTACCTCGACCCGCCGCGTTTCTGCTGGAACTACGACCCGGACGCATCGGTGAGTATGAATGCCTCTCCGCTACGGAAATTCCGCTTTCAGATATCCTCCAACAGCAGCTTCACTAACCTGTTGGTAAATATTGTAACTGAATCGAACAGTTACAACTTCCTGGCTCCGCTTAATGTCGGGCAGGCCTGGTGGCGCATTGGATATCTCGATTACGCTACCGAGACGGTAGATGAGTGGTCACCCGAGCGGACGTTCTATATTGCAGGCGGCCACACTGACTGGGACCGTTCGGACCTTGCCGACGAAGCTTACCTTTCCTCCAAGGCCAATCACCCGCGTCTTATGTACAAGGGATCTGACCTGCCGGCGATCCGCACGTGGATTGCCGGTAATTCTGCAGCACAAACTCGGCAGCAATATATTACTGATCAGGCGGATACCGCCATTGCCGCAGCTTGGTGGGGCAACCCGACCGTTTATACCGAGACCCAGGCGCACAGCATTCGTCGCGTGGCGCTGGCGTACCTTTTAACCAATGACAGCACGTATCTGGACAACGGCAAGTTGATTGACACGGTGGTTGATTGTGCCGACCTGTGGGTCAGCGGCGGCGGCTCACGAACGGATGACTACGACGGCCATGCCGTTCGTTCCTTGGCGCTCTGTTATGACTGGCTCTATAACGAGATGACGCCATCTGAGCGAGCCAGTGTCCTGACTGCCCTGGAACATCACGCCGATTGGCTTTTAAATTACTGGATCTTCCGGAGCACGTACGACATTGACGGGTATCGCGGTTCATCCAGATATTCTTACATCAGAAGTAACCCTGGGATGGCAATACCAACGCCTGACCAGGTAACAACAGGCTCTCACTGGAAAAACGGCAACAGCCACTCCGGTGATGCGCTTATGGATGGCATGTTTGTCGCATACGCAGCCTATGAAAACGGCACGAAATGCCGGCAGTTGTTGGATTGGGGACTGAACTACCATATCGGTAGAACCTACTACAACGGTTCGGAGCAGGGCGTCCATCAGGGCCTCAGCTATAGCGGTTCAGCCTTCATGGACATCGTCGATACTGCCTTTGTCGCCAGTACCGTCTTCCCTGAAGTGCACCTTGAAAAGAATCCATTCCTGACCGGAGTGACCAGATGGTTCAACCGAATGGCTCCGCTTGGGATCAAGTACACGTTCTGGGGCGACGTTGTCTATCAGCTTGGCGGTTTTTCCGCCAGCACGGCAAAGTTCAGTGGGACCGTTGGCCTGATGTGTCAGGATGGGGTTGCCTGGAATCGTTTCGTTGCCGAAGTCGATCCGGATACATACAAAAAATACAACGGCAAGTATGCCTATCAGGTTCTTATTGAACCGTGGTACAACTCTCCGCCGACGCCTGCTACTGAAACGGCGATGGGTGCTGTTTACCCGGCTGAGGGTTGGGCGACGGCGGCATCTGCCCCGCCAAGTACGGCCGCGGCCTATAACGGTGTAGGTTTTACCTTCAAGGCCAGTCCGCGACACCACGCCGACCATGACAATTTCCACAACCTGTCCTTCCAGTTGTGGGCTTACGGCGAATCGCTTACACGCAACGGCCACAACAAGGACAATAATACTGCTTACACGCTTAATACGATCAGCCATAACTCGTTGTTAATCGATGGTTTGACCCAGAACCAGGTGATCCAGTTCAGCCACAGCTGGGATGACAATTTCGGCAATATCGTCGCCTTCGAAGAAGCAAATGATTACATCTACGTCTCCGGCGATGCGACGATGTCCTACCCACATCAGACATTCCCATACCATCGCAAGTTCGGCTTGGATATCTACTTCGCTGGCGGGGGCAACCGTGATGCATCTCACCTTGAGAAGATGCGACGTCACATGATAATGATGCGGGATAAGTACTTCGTGATCCTGGATGAGTGCGAAGCTTCCGTACCTTCGCAGTTCACATGGGTCTACCACGTTAAAGATCCAAACTGGACGTGGACCGATACGTCCAAACCTGAGTTTATGTACGAAGTGGGTGATGTGGACGTTTATCTCAAGCACATCGGCAACGCCAATGATCTTGTTATCGATACCTGGATTGAGGATGAGGATGATGCAAATCACCTCCACATAAATCCAATTACCGGTGAGACGTTCCCCGATTCGTCGTGGACGCCATCTACAGTGAGGCTGCCACCGGCACCACGTAAGCTGTGGATATCGACGAAAAACGATACCACGACGCATAACTTCCTGACGGTTATCTACCCGGTCGACAATGGCGGGGCCGCCCCGACCATAACCCGGATCAATGACCTGACGGTCCAGGTCTCTGACGGGGTCAATACGGATATTATCACGTTTGATCCGACTCAGGCATCAGGTGCGACGGTTTATATCGACCTTGCCGACCTGGCCAGTGGAGCAAACTACGCTCCTAATGTCGACGCCGGAGCGAATGACCTGATTACCCTGCCGACAGACCAGGTTTCTCTGGACGGGACGGTAACAGACGACGGCCTGCCTGACCCGCCTGCCTCGGTGACCACGACCTGGTCGAAGATGTCAGGGCCCGGTACGGTTACCTTCGGCAACGCAGCTTTAGTTGATACGACAGCCACGTTCTCGGCGGCGGGTGTTTACGTTCTGCGTCTGACGGCTGACGACGGCGAAAAGACCGTGTTCAGCGAAGTAACCATTACCGTCAACACTGGCGGAACCAATGAAGCACCTAGCGTCTCGGCAGGATCTGACGATGAATGCACCTTGCCTTCGGGCATTTCCCTCGATGGTACGGTCAGCGACGACGGCCTGCCCGATCCACCGGATTCGGTGACCACCACCTGGTCGAAGACTTCCGGGCCTGGAACGGTAACGTTCGGCAGTTCCTCGTCGGTCGATACAACGGCAACGTTCTCCGCTGACGGCGTATATGTATTGCGGCTGACGGCTGACGATAGTGTTTTGTCTGCCTACGACGAAGTGACGATTACAGTCAATCCTTCTGCAACGAATTCCGCTCCGACAGTCTTTGCAGGCAATGACACGTCAGTTGTCCAGCCTAACGCAGTGACCCTTGACGGTACGGTTTCAGATGACGGCTTGCCTGACCCGCCGGCATCGGTTACGACCACCTGGTCGAAGATTTCCGGACCTGGTACGGTTACGTTCGGTGATTCATCGGCTGTCGATACCACCGCGACGTTCTCGGCGGTTGGTTCGTACGTTTTGCGGCTGGCGGCTTATGACGGTGATTTGACGACGATTGATGAGTTGACCGTGACGGTCAGCGCGGCCGGCACGTATTACGTATCGCCGAGCGGTTCCAGTGCGAACCCCGGTACGCAGCAATCCCCCTGGTCGCTATCTCATGCGAACTCTCAAGTAGTCGCAGGCGATACGATCATTCTGCTGGACGGTACCTACACGGGCACTATCGATCCGGCCAATTCGGGTAGTGTCGGTGCTGAGATTACATACCAGGCCGAGACCAATCGCGGAGCAAAATTCCCGAACGTCAGTTTCCCGGTCGATCTCAACCCGGGCCATTCTTACATCACGGTCGATGGCATTGAGGCGACGGATAACTACAAGTGGGTCCGTGCGAATAACGTTGATCATGTAACGATCACCAACTGTTACTTCAAAAATGCCAACGGTTGGGAGACGATGATGTTCCGCGATTCCGGCGGCTATATCACCGTCACAAATTGTTACATCGAAAATGGTACTGACAGCCTGCACATCCGATCAGGCCGGGGCCATTACATCGCCAATAACACATTTTTAACAGCAACGCATACAGCCCTGGTGATGATGGGTGTTACCAACAGTGTTATCGAAAATAACACCCTCTACAACGCCAATCAGAAGTGTATGGAAGTCTTCGCTACTCGAGAAGTATATAACCCGTCGGAACTGTCTGAATATAACCTGATTCAGGGCAATACGTTCTATTCGGGGAATAATGTAGGCATCCAGTACTCGGGTAACCGGACGATCCTCCGTAACAACATCTTCGACCAGTCGAATGTGGGCATGAGATGGACGGTCTACTACGGAAGTACATCAGGTGATCGGCCTGAGGCGTGGTGGTGCGAGGAGAACCGTTTCTATAACAACGTTATGTACGGATGTGGCAATGCCGTTCTTGTGAATCTGACTCAGTATGTCGTGGATACCTATGGTGGCGCATTTGGCGATAACATCCACAAAAACAATATCATCTACAACGGTACTGACGCAGCACAAGGATCCTTCGATTGGGACGCCGTGCCAAGTAACGCATCGTTCTTCTATAACAACATAATCCGCACTTCATCGGGCCAGGATGTGTTCTGGTGGTTCGATAATCCTGCTCCAGATGACTATTACACTTTGAGTGAGATCGAATCTGCGTATTCGAGTTACTATGCCAATAATATCGAAGTGAACCCGCTGTTCACCGACGCTGCAAACGATGATTTCAGCCTGCAATCGGGCAGTAATTGCATCGATGCCGGCACGGCTTTAACCCTGACAAACGGCAGCGGAACGGGAACGGTATTTACCGTTGACGATGCGTTGTACTTCACTGACGGTTACGGCCTGATCAGTGGCGACGTTATCCGCGTGGGTAACGATACGGTAACGATTACCGCAGTAAATTACACAACTAACCAGATCACGGTTTCCAGTTCATTCACCTGGGCTGACAATGAAGACGTTTCGATGGACTACAACGGCAGCGCCCCGGATTTGGGTGCGTTCGAGTCTGTTGTAACTAACGTTGCTCCGACAGCCGCTGCCGGTAGCGATGACGAATGCACGCTGCCAAATGGCGTCTGGCTGGACGGCACTGCAAGTGATGACGGCAACCCGAATCCGCCAGGTGCGTTTACGACGGCCTGGACGAAGGTCTCCGGGCCTGGGACGGTAACGTTCGCCAACTCTGCAGCAGTCGATACCACAGCTGACTTCACAGCTGCCGGCACGTACGTCCTTCAACTGGAAGTTGACGATAGTTCACTGACCGATACCGACACTGTTTTGATAACAGTCAATGCAGCTGACAGCGGTACGGGTACACTCATGGAAGACGACTTCAGCGATAACGACATCACTGATTGGACGGTTGTCTCCAGTTCCGGCTGGGCTGCCTCGGGTGGCCAGGCAACGAAGCTTGCTAACGCTGGCTCACTTGCTGCGATCGAAAAGGGCGGCTTCTCAGTCAGTTCCGGCATTATTACGCTGGAGTTCGACATGACGGTCTCCGGTAACTGGCGGCCCGGCAATGCGGGTCTGGTCGATGCAAGTGGTAACGGTATATATCTGCACTGCTATGTCGGTGATACGTACGTCGAGATCGGTTCTAATATTACAAGCGACAATGCCCTGACTGGTCTCGATCCAGTCCCAGCCGACGTTACGGTCGATCCCAGCACAGGAATAACCATCAAGTACGAGGTCGATCTGGATACAGGCCAGGTCAAGGGTTACCTTGACGGCAACCTCGAGGATACCAATACTCTGGACCTGTCGGGCGTCGGCGCTATTACAGACGTCGTCTTCCAGGCCAAGAAGAATTGGTACCTCGATAACGTTAAGCTTACCGGTGATGTAGTCAACTCTGCCCCCACGGCTGATGCAGGGACCGATGACTCGATCACACTGCCTGGTGGAGTTACTCTGGTTGGTTCTGCAAGTGACGATGGCAATCCTGACCCGCCGGGCAGCCTGACGATTACCTGGTCGAAGATCTCCGGACCTGGGGCGGTAACGTTCGGTGATTCGTCAGCCCTGACGACCACAGCCACCTTCGGTGATTCAGGTACGTATGTTCTGGAAATGGAGGCTGATGACAATGATTTGACCGATACCGATACCGTTCAGGTCTTTGTCGACCACATCGCCCCGGTTGTATCTGCAGGATCGGATGATTCCTGCACACTGCCTTCGGGTGTGACGCTTGATGGAACCGTCTCGGACGATGGCTATCCGGTCAGTGGTACTCTGACTCAGACCTGGTCTAAGTATTCAGGTCCGGGCACGGTAACGTTCGGTGATTCATCGGCTGTCGATACTACCGCCACCTTTGACGATAGTGGTGTTTACGTTTTGCGCCTGACAGCCGGCGACGGAGACAAGGTTACCTATAGTGGAGTTACGATCACCGTTAATCATCTGGCTCCGACGGTCTCCGCCGGGAGCGACGATTCGGGCACCTCACCTTCGTCGGTAATTTCGCTGGATGGCACGGTTACAGACGATGGTTACCCAGGAACGCTTTCACTGACGCAGACCTGGGAGCTGGTTTCAGGGCCGGGCGTAGCCACCTTCGGTGATTCCTCGGCCGTCGATACCACAGTCAGCTTCAACGATTCTGGTACTTACGTCCTGTCGCTGACGGCCAGTGACGGAGATAAGAGTGATAATGATACGGTTGAAATCTTTATCGATCACGCGGCTCCGGTAGCTGATGCCGGCACCGATGACACGATTACCTTACCGGATGGTGCAACGCTGGACGGCTCGGGCAGTGACGATGGTTACCCGCTTTCACCGGGCAGCCTGTCCTACTCCTGGTCGAAGACTTCCGGACCGGGTACGGTAACATTCGCCGATTCCTTACTGGCTGATACCACAGCTACGTTCTCCATGCCTGGAAGCTATGTATTAAACCTTCAGGTATCTGACGGCGATAAGACCGATACCGATAACGTTACTATTACCGTCAATGCAGCCAACACCGCACCGACGGTAGATGCAGGCACTGATGGCCTGGTAACGCTTCCATTTGATGCAACGCTTGACGGTACGGTCTCAGACGATGGTCTGCCCAACCCGCCAGGAGCGGTTACGACCACCTGGTCGAAGACCTCCGGCCCGGGGACGGTAACCTTCGGCAATACTTCGGCAGTAGATACCTCTGCGAGCTTCTCGACAGATGGTACCTACGTGCTTCGTCTGACGGCTGACGACAATGATCTGACGGCCTATGATGAAGTCACAATTACAGTCGATCCCGCCAGCGGTGATTCCGTTACCTTCCTGGATGATGACTTCGATGATAACAACCTGACTGGTTGGACAGTCCTTGAAGGTTCGTTCGCAACATTCCAGTTCGATACCGGCTATGAATTACACTCCACAACAGCCGACTCGCGAATGTCGATACCTTTGTTGAGTACAAATCTCCCGGATACGGTCATTGCCGAGTTCGATATCCGTCATACGGATGATGTGACCTCGGTTGGCTGGAAAGCCGGCAGGTTCTGGTTCGTTGATGATTCAGGGACTGGCTTTGGTTTATACTTCGCCCTGGAGCAAAGTGGAAATGGTTCCTTAGAGACCGTTACGACGACGGACAATGGCAATACCGAAACCTGGGGCGATATCTTTACCGCTCCGGGCGATCCGAACGGTACTGCCGAAAAGCATATCAAACTCATCTATGATCGTGTAAACGATACGATCCAGTGCTTCTATGAAGGTTCCTCCAAGGGCACCTACAGCGTCAGTTCCAGCTACCGTAACTTCACGAAGATCATCGTGAATCTCCACCCTGAATATGACGGTTTCTACGGCCAGCTGGATATCGACGATATCGAGGTTTACGGTGTGGTGCCCAACGCCGCCCCGACGGCTGATGCCGGCAGCGATGATTCGGTCACACTGCCCAGCGTTGCTACGCTTGATGGTACGGTAACCGATGATGGCCTGCCCCTTAACCCGGGTTCAGTAACGACTACCTGGACGAAGGTCTCCGGCCCCGGCACGGTAACGTTTGGCGATTCGGCAGCAGTCGATACCACAGCCAGCTTCTCCGAGATCGGCACGTACGTGCTGCAACTGGAAGCTGACGATGGTGATCTGACTGATACCGATACGGTTCAGATCGTCTGCGGCCATGCGGCACCTACGGTTTCTGCCGGCAGCGATGACGAGTGCACCTTGCCTTCAGGCGTTTCTCTGGACGGTACGGTATCCGATGATGGTTACCCAGCTAGCCCAGGTTCGGTTACAACCACCTGGACGAAGGTCTCTGGTCCTGGCACGGTAACGTTCGGCGATTCAGCGGCAGTTGATACAACTGCGACGTTCTCTGCCGCAGGCACCTATGTTCTGCAGTTAGAAGGTGATGATGGCGATCTGAGCGATACTGATACAGTTCAGATTGTTGTTAATGCTGCCGCTGGAGGCCCGTTGCTGAGCGACGACTTCAGTGATAACGACATCACTGACTGGACTGTCGTTTCCAGTTCCGGCTGGGCGGCCTCCAATGGCGAAGCGACGAAGCTGGCTAACGATAGCTCACTTGCAGCTATCGAAAAGGGCGGCTTCTCCGTCAGCTCCGGCATTATTACCCTGGAGTTCGATATGACGGTCTCTGGCGACTGGCGGCCTGGAAATGCAGGTCTCGTTGATGCCGATGGTGATGGCATCTTCCTTCACTGCTACGTGGGCGATACGTATGTCGAAATTGGTGCCAGGAATACTACCGACAATGCCCTCACCGGCAGCGGCGGCAGTGTTGATGACTATACCGCTGATGCCAGTTCCGGCGTAACGATCAAGTACGAGGTCAACCTCGGTACAGGTGAAGTCAAGGGCTACATTGACGATGTTCTCAAGCGGACTGTCACACTTAACCTGACAGGCGTCGGTGCTATTACGGACGTCGTCTTCCAGGCCAAGAAGCAGTGGCACCTCGACAACGTGGTCGTCAGTGATTGATTGAAAGTGATAGCGGTTAATCAGTAACAACCGCTTAGAAATGTTAAACCCAGCCCTGGGGACCACCGAGTTCCCAGGGCCTTTTTTTAGTTGCCGTCTGAATTGAAAAAATCGATGCAGAGAGCCTCATGCCCCCTACCGGTGACCAACTTGGTGCTCTACTGTAGTCCCGGGTTGGCAGTTCATGGCGTGATTGAGAGCTTATTGGCAGGATGGGTAAGCTGGGCGAGGTCCGCCCCAGGGCCGCGACGTTGGCCCAGTTGGCAAAAGAAAAAGCCGATTGGCAACGCATGTCACCAATCTTGCTTATGATCGCTTGTGGAAATAGGTTCATTTGTAACACACTTGAAAAGAACACCTTACATTAACGGCATTTTACGGCACAACAACGGCATAACTTTTGAGCCAGTAAACTCAGTCTCACCCCAAACACCACAATATTTGAGATGAATCAAAACCGCTCGCCAAACTGGAAATCCAATATTTGATTGATGGATGTAGTTTCGTAACCATTTGGCGTAATCGTTTTTCTTCAGAACAGCCTGTTCATAACTCTTTTCCACGAGCTGTAACTGTTTTTCACGTTCTTATCCGAATCTAAACTGCCACTTCTTGTAAACGTTTTTCTTGCATACTGTCGATATATAATCAATATTCTCGTCTCGTAAACGTTTTTTCAGGAGAAGACCATGGCTGAAAGCATGCCGGATACTTCTGACCTAAAGCCTACCGGATACGCCGCTCTGATCAAGCGATACGACCTTCAGGTAATCCCTAACTGGCACGAATCCTTTGTCGCTGCAACCGGCGCACACCGTATCGATTCGACGGCAGAGTGCATTCGGGAGACCTTCATCTCTAGATACTGGCCGGGCGAGTCACTGGGCGATCACCTTGAGTTTGCGTTGAAGTACGATGGCACGAACCTGGCAATCCTGGCGAGAATCTTCGAGACATTCGATGTCAACGAGTTCACCGGCTACATTCGATCCAGGCCAACGGGCAAATACGCTCGACGGCTTTGGTTCCTGTATGAGTTACTCACCGGCAAAAGGCTCGATATGGACAATCTCAAGCAAGGCAACTACATCGACCTTCTTGATGAAGATGCATATTATACAGCCAGACACGGACGCCAGATCCGCCGTCAACGGATCAACGACAATCTGTTGGGCGATTCCCGATTCTGCCCGACGATTCGCCGCACCGAAACACTGCGCCGGTTCGAGAGTATCGATCTGCGGAAACGGTGCCAGGACGTAGTTGCATCCTACCCACCCGACTTGCTCAAACGTGCTATGAGCTACCTTTACAGTAAGGAGACAAAGTCATCGTTCGAAATAGAACACATCAAGCCTAGTGCGAGTCGCACCGAACGCTTCATTGCCCTTCTGCAGCATGCTGAACGGGAGGATTTCTGTGACAAGCCTCACCTAATCGATATCCAGAATCGAATTGTCGACCCTCGCTTCAAGGATACTGATTACAGAAGGAGCCAGAACTACATCGGCCAGACAGTTGCATGGCAGCGTGAGAAGGTTTACTTCGTATGCCCAAAGCCTGAAGATCTGACTGATCTGATGGAAGGCCTGATCGTAGCACACGAACGAATGAGCAAGTCCGATATCCCAGCTGTCTTACACGCCGCTGCGGTGGCCTATGGGTTTGTGTTTTTACATCCGTTCGAAGACGGCAACGGGCGAATCCATCGTTTCTTGATCCATAATGTTTTAGCACGCAGTAACTACACGCCCGAGGGGATCATGTTCCCCGTCTCGGCAGCAATGTTAAAAAATCCAGCGGACTACGATAACTCCCTTGAGGCCTTCTCCCGGCCGTTAATGTCGTTAGTGGAATACTCTCTCGACGAAGATGGCAGGATGACCGTTCAAAACGACACTGCTGTTTGGTATCGCTACATTGACATGACAACCCAGGCCGAGGCCCTATACGCATTCATTGAGCAAACCATTGAGACGGAATTAGCCGAAGAGCTGAACTTCCTGGCTAATTACGACCGCACAAAAGTTGCAATCCAGGCTATCGCGGATATACCTGATCGCCTGATCGACCTGTTCATACGATTCTGCCTTCAGAACAACGGTAAACTTTCAGCACAAAAGCGAGCTAGCCAATTTGATTTCTTAACCGACGAGGAAGTGGTCCAGATGGAACAGGCTGTTAGCACCGCATACGGCGAAGATATGAGGCAATGAGAAGCTGCAGTCGCTTGGCATTCTCGCCCAGGCCGACGGTGCAAAACGTGATAGGGTCTTCTGTGCGAAGCAGGTTATGCCTGTACTTGATAAGCCTCTCAAGATCGCTGGATAAATTGCCGAAGGAATCCACTTTCGGCCCCACATCAACCTTGTCTCACTGGTGGCCAAATCGGTGACGCCGATCTACAACCCTATACCGGGTCATTGGGTTCGAGAAAGCCCCTACTATCGCTACCCGAAGCCATATGACCTAGAACCAAACATTCACACAACAGTTGACCCTTCCAAGCAACGGCGGCAGATATTGCGAAAAGATCTGACCCGCGGAATAATAAAGGACCATCAGCCACCGACGTAGCTGGGCAATTCGAACCGGTAATTGCATGTCGAATAAAAGGAATGTTTGTTGGCTAACTCTCTCAATTAGAAGGTGAAGACCTTGGAGATAATCGACAGTCATATTCACCCGCCTCTTGAACTGGGTTCAAACAGTGATCAGGAACAGGGGCAGATCCTTTCAATCCCAGAGGCCTTTGTAGATCAACTCACCCAGGCCGGAGTAACCAGATGCTGCGGATCAGTTCTCCTCCGTCCTGATGGAGAGGGATATGCCCCACCGCCCAAATGAACACGGGATTTAACCGGGGATTTAACCGGGACGGTTATGCTGTGTTGAAAACATGATAACAGAAGCAAGACGATCATCAAGTTGATCGTCAGCACGCGCAGAACGATCTCGCAGTCGATGGCGTACCGCTTGCGGCTACGAAGTGCCGAGCCGAGCAGACGCTTGAGCATCGAGAAGGTGGTTTCGATTTGCCGACGCTGGCCATAGGTTTTCTTCGGGAAGTGATTGAGCATATCTCGGCGGTATCGGCCGGTGACGGTGTTGGCTCTGCCGTCAAGCCTTGGCCGACCGCGCGGCGTGGTCGGGAAAGATGCTTACAATGCCAAGGGCATGCCTGCAAAAACGATGGGCGGCTTCAGACTCGTAGCCGGCGTCACCGACCAGCATTTCGATCCGCTGGCGTTTGGCTGCCTGGATGAGTGTATCGGCGAACTCGATGTGGTCGGGCTTTGGGCCTCGATTGATGAAGGCTGAGAGGATCAGATGGGTTTGTGTGTCACAGACGGCCGAGAGCTTGGGATAGCGGTGTTTATAGTGCCCGCGATGTCGTCCGCACCGCCGGGTGTAGTAGGCCGAGACGTGGCGTGTCTCCAGGCCCGTCGAATCGATGGCTGCCAGTTCGCTGGCCTCTTGGATCAGGCCGCATCGGCGGGCGAGAACTATCGTTGCATCAAGTAGACGTTGGGCGCCCCCTTTTTTAGGAGTCGCCCTTCGGCGTAGCAGAGCGTGGAGTAATTGGGAACCCGCTTCAGTTCGAGCGCCTCGCGGAGCTCGCTCCAGTTGGACAGCCACGCCACCACGCTGCGATAATCGAGCTTGAAGAACTGCTTGAGCACCAGCATGGCGAATAGTTGCGGCTACGTGAACTTGTGCGGGCTCTTGAGGTGGGAATAGGCCGGGAGAGCTTCCTTGCCAGCTGGAGCTTCCTGGACTTTGTTCGTTACAAACGAAGTGGAGACGTGAAAGATGCAACCCTCGCCCTGCCGAAGTCCGTCAAAGCCAAGATTCACAAGGTAATCCGAACAGGGCTCAATACCAAGAACCTGCTAGCCGGAGCCGTCGGCGTTGGTGTTTTGGTGGCGATTCTCGAATCGCTCTGTACTGGCCAGGTGTATCTGCCGACGATTGTTTTCGTCAGCCGGGCCGAGTCGCTCCGGCCGGATGCGGTGGCTTATCTGATACTCTACAACGCGATGTTCATCGCCCCGCTTGTCGCGGTATTTGCCCTGGCCTATTGGGGTGTGGGGTCGCAGCGGCTTGCCCTTGCCCTGCGGACCAACTTAGCTACAGCCAAACTAGGCATGGCCCTGTTCTTCACCGTCCTGGGCTTGCTCGTGCTGGCCACGGTGTAGTGAAAAACATGGATCGCACGCCAATAGGCCTTGCCCCAACCTATCCGGTTTGTTCCTACAGTTGGTACTCAGTGTAGGGTGGCTGCGCCTTCGGCATCCCTACCGGAACTTGCAGCCACGCGTTACACTTCCGCCTCGATAAACGCAGTTGCAGGCAGCCACCATATCACGACTACTGCCTTAAAACTTGATCTACCGGATTGGATTCGCCACTTTGACCGTTTTCCTTGATGTACTTACATGCCTGGGGATCCCAACTGCAGCCTGGTTGTTCTACAACGAGAAAACGGTGCGCCCGCTGAGAGATGTCGGCACGCAGAAAATCGATGAGCTTGCCACGA
>SDBT01002969.1_pt1 | contig 29542 bp, 34 predicted proteins | sample 2277101 | NCBI WGS metagenome assembly SDBT01 (sample SAMN10404973, study PRJNA504765) | marine sediment metagenome | isolation source: marine sediment core GS10_PC15, 103 cmbsf | place: Arctic Ocean: Southern Knipovich Ridge | collected 2010
GGCCCGTCAAGGAAGCCGGGAAGCGGTGGAGATCGACATGAAGGAGGCCACGCGTTGGGCTTTACTGTGCCACGAGCGGCGTAACAAAGACCCGCTCCTTCGATGACACTCACAGACTTGCTTGAGGAGTTGGGATGAACACGAATACAAAACGACGGGCACCGAAGGGTGGGTACGACTTCGATGCGAAGCGGGCGTACCGTTCTTCTGTGTGGTGGGAGTTGTCGAAGGTCGGTAGGTGTTCCATCAGGAACGCGTTGCTCATGCCGAGCATTGAGGGCACCGAGATTGAAAATTGTCGGAAGGCCGGGTTCCGCGATCACAACATCTACGTGGTCGACCGGAACCCGGCAATCGTCGCAACGCTGAGGCGGCGGAATCCCGACCTTGCTCGTGTGCCCGGTTGTCATGGAGTTGATTTAGGGCTCGCGGGGTCACGGTTGGCAGACAAGGGCGTGCAGATCCATGCGGCTAATTTCGATCTCACGTCATGTATCAATGACAATTTGGTAACGACCTTAATGGATGCTTCTGCTTGTCTCCATCCAGACGCACGGTTCGCTGTGACCATCCTCAAGGGTCGGGAACAGGCATCCGATATGCTCGGTGCGACGGTAAAATACGTTGCCCCTTTCGTGGGCGAACTTCAAGCGTGGATGTCCAGATTCAGTGGGTTCGACATTTCACTGATGGACACGGCGCGGATAGCTTGCTGCTACTCTGCGGTGAACGATGGGGTCGGTGAATTCATACCGATCAAGGTGTCGCAGTACGCATCGACGGCTGGCAACCAATACATGATCTGGATGGTCTTCCGTCGACGCGAAAAAAAGAAAGGGTGGAAGCATATTTCTAGGTTGCTGATGTTGGGAGAGTTGATGGTGTTGGGGTATGCGATTGGGTCCCTGTCAGGGTACACCCTATTCGATACGCGAGAGGAGGAAATCTCATATTGGAAAGAGACGACCAACAAGTACAGTGAGGTCGTCCTTGAAGTTCTCGAAGAACGATTCAGGGTCTACAAAGAGGTGCACGCATGAGCCCGACAGTCAGCACCGGGCACGACGTGCTCACCGATGCGCTCGAACGTACCCAGTCCCTCTACCGTGAAGGCCACCGGGTGGTCGTCAGCTTCTCGGCGGGGAAGGACAGCGGGATCATCATGGAGCTTGCCGTGATGGCGGCACAGGCCGAGGGCAAGCTGCCGGTCGAGGTCGTGATGCGTGACGAGGAGATCATGTTCCCCGGCACGTTCGAGTACGCAGAGCGCACCGCAGCACGCCCGGAGATCGACTTTACGTGGGTCTATGCCAACCAGCCCGTCCTCAACGTCTTCGACCGAGCAAACCCCTATTTCTGGGTGTTCGATCCGCTGCTCGAACCGGACCAGTGGGTGCGTCAGCCGCCCGACTTCGCGGTGCAGATCCCCGAGCAGAACATCGACCAGATCATCAACGTCACGAAGTTCCCGCCAGCCGAAGGCAAGCGCCTCTACGTCATCCTCGGCTTGAGGGTGAGTGAGTCGACAAACCGGCGAGCGGGCCTCCATTCGTCAGGCGGGTATCGCACCGTGCGACCTACGGGCGGCGGCTTCTACAAGGCGAGGCCGATCTACGATTGGATGGATACGGACGTGTGGAAGTTCGTCCACGAGTTCAAGACGGACTACAACCATGCTTACGATTCGATGATGCGGCTCGGCATCTCGATCACGAAGATGCGGATCGCGCCACCGACCATGAGCCATCACGCCATCGACCAACTCAACATGGCTCGGAAGGCGTGGCCGCGCTGGTTCAATCGCGTGGCCGACAGGCTCGACGGCGTGAGGTCCGCGGCCCAGTTCGGACGGCGAGCGGTCCAGCCCCTACGCCGTCAGGGTGAGACGTGGGAGGAGTGCTTCTGGCGGACGTGTGTGAACGAGACGCCCGCGGAATGGATCGGCAAGCGAGCCACGTATGCGGTTGAGAAGATCCTGGCCCGACACGCTCGGCACGCGACCACTCCGTTCCCTCAAACCGTACAGTGCATGGCGTGCGATCGGGGGCTCCATAGTTGGAGTAAGCTGGCGACGTACCTGTATTCGGGTGACCCTTGGAGCATGAAGACGGGCACGACATTCCCAGCCAATCACGACGATCCGGCGCTCAAGCGATACCTTGAGCCCGAATTTTTCCGCGACGGCGCAGGTACGTGGGGAGGGACTCCAACATGGTGAGGAGGATCTGATGCCGCACTCGAATTGCCGATGCATGGATGTCGAGCGGTCCCCGATCCAGTCGGGCGACTACGTTCGATACAACGGCCACATCGCCCAGGTCACCGAGACGAGGCTGAATCAGAATGGTGAACACGTCCTCACCATCGAAGGCGGGGTGATCCGTTCGATGCAAGTCGGCTGTACTCGGGTCGAGGTGGTGCCGGATGCCCAAGGGCCTCAGCCGGATCATGTGCCGTGGGCAGTAGAGCCCCCGATCACGGGCCGACACTTCGAGACGATCATAGCTGACGACATCAGCCCCGAGGTATGGTCCCTCGACGATGCCCACATGACGATGGACGACATCCACCGCTGGGCCAGCGAGCAGACTATCGAAGGTGAGCGGATCGAAGTGTGGGGGATGGATGGGGCGTCTGACCACATCACCATTGGGGCTCGACGCCGGGGACATGTGTCCACTCAGAGGGTGACGGCCTTCCAACTAAGAAACGCTCGCAACCCGCTCATGCTTCTGCGGGTCACCGCGGAGTGTGCGGTCCGGGGCTTGATAGATGTGGTCGGTCGGATGCGCGAGATCGAAGAACAGACCGTCGAGCAGACGATCACATTCAATCCAAATCTGATCGACGGACAGAGCGCGGCTCGGGCTCTGGGAGTCGAGAGCATGAGGACGTTCATGGCTCAGTACACGGCACGGCCCCCGAGTGCAATGCCCGAATACGGCGATGGCGAGTTCGACTTCGAGAACGAGCAACGCTGGTGACCGATTACGGGCGCTGGACCTACGGCGAAGCGGGCGACGAGTACCCGGTGCAGCCGGGTGACGTTTGGAGGGTCGGGCATCATGTGCTCGGGTGTGCAGACCTTGAGACGGGACAGGTCGCCAAGTTCGTCGGCGAGTACGGTCGTCACCCTGAGATAGCGTACGTCGACCCGCCCTGGAACCAGGGCAACGCCCGGTCCTTCCGCACCAAGGCCGCGGTGAGCAGAGCGGTCGACTTCGATCTGTTCCTCGCCTCGCTCGTCGATGCTGTCTCTCAAGTCGATCACATCTACGTCGAGATGGGGCATCAGAACCATGCGGCCTTGGCCGAGACGGTCCAGGCGTACGGCGGCACCGTCATCGGGTTCTGGGATATTTTCTACTATCGGACGAAGCCATGTGTCTTGCTCGGTTGTGATTTCAGCGATGGCAAGCGACCCTGGCCCGATGGCGACTACAATGGCCTCGATGACGAGGACACCCCGGATGAGATCCTTTCCCGATATGCATCCGGCCTCACAGTGTTCGATCCGTGCATGGGCCGCGGCCTCACCGCATTGGCGGCACACGCACATGGACAGCGGTTCATCGGGACGGAGTTGCACCCGCGGCGCATGGCGGTCACGATAAAGAAGATGGTGGACACCCACTCAATCACGGCAGAGAAAATCGGGGAGCTTTAGGATGACGAAGACGAAAGTGAAGACGAAAGGCCGGAAGGCGGTCGAGAAGAAATTCAACGCGCTCGAACGGCTTGAGGTCAGCTACATGCCCATCGGTGATCTAGTGCCGAATGCGTACAACCCGAACCGGCAGAGCGACCACGACTTCGAGTTGCTCAAGCTGTCCATGACTGAGGACGGCTTTACTCAGCCGATCATCGTGAGGGGGTCCGACAATCAGATCGTCGACGGTGAGCACCGCTGGCGTGCGGGCCGTGAGCTTGGATACGACGAGGTGCCGGTGGTGCTCGTTGAGTTCAGCGACGAGCAAATGCGGATCTCGACTCTGAGGCACAACCGCGCTCGGGGCAGCGAGGATATTGCTTTGAGTGCAGAGGTATTGAGGGACCTCGAAAAACTTGGCGCGTTGGAGTGGGCGCAGGACAGCCTCATGATGGACGACACCGAGATCGAAGTGCTGCTCTCCGACATCGCCGCACCCGAGGCGCTGGCGGGGCAGGAATACAACGGGGGCTGGGACCCCTCGAAGTCTGAGGTCGATGGCATTGATACCGGGGCTCGCTCGACCGAGCAGAAGGACGTGAGTGTGACAGCCGCGGCAAGTGATCGACAACGTGAGATCGAAGCGAAAATCAAAGAGGCCAAGTCGGAGGACGAACGCCAGATGGCGCGGAAGGAGATGGACACGCACCGGGTGGTCGCCGTCTTCTCGGGTGAGCAGGCCGAGGTAATCAAGAAGGCCCTCGGTCGACAACAGGCCGAGCGGATCTTACATCTGTGCACGAAGGCAGTGGCCGAGGGCGATCTACCATCGGAGTGATTATGGTCTTTTACGACGGCAACAGGGTATGGCTCGAAGTTGACATCTGTCCAGGGTGTCAGGCCGATCATCCAGAGATGGAGTTCAAGCGAGTCGACGGGACATTGACGGCAAGATGCTACCGATCAAAGTCGACACTTGTCTACGATGAAGAAGGCAACAGTATTAGCTTGGGTGAACAAACACCGAAGGAGTGAATCATGCCGAGTCACACCGAGGAAGAACGACAGAGACGGAAGGAACAGGAGGAAGCGGCTCGACAGCGCAGGCGCTTCGCACCGACCCGTCCGTCTGGGTCCAAGCGAAATCCCCCGAAGCGAGGCTCGACAAAGCGTAAGTGACACGCACTTATGCCACGCTGGAAATCAGCCCCGCGGCTTGGGGTGAGATCCTGGCTCGACTCACCGAGGTCGGGCACAGCTTCCGGCTCAACCATCGGGGTGAGATCGACATGGAAGGCATCGCTATCACCAAGCCTGCCAAGGTGCCGGTCGCCACTCCGACACGCCGCACCCCCATAGGGCGATGACGAACGTCGACCGTACCGCCCGACCCTTTGATCCGAACCTGGATCTATGGGATCAGCAGCCCGATGAGAGCGAGGCTGCGTATGGGGCCTTCGTCCGGTATCGCAACATGGGGAGGGGAGAGCGGTCCCACGAGCGAGTTGCGGAGGAGTTAGGCAAGTCCGTTCAACTGATGGGTCGCTGGAATGCGGTGTGGTCTTGGAGGGTCCGAGTGATGCAGTGGGACCGGGCCGACGACCTCGTGAGGGTGGAGGAGCATTGGGAGGAGATTGAGCAGATGTCCAAGCGCCACTCGTCCCAGGCGGCGGCGACGGGTCAGGTTCTCATGGGTCCAGCGATGGCGATCTTCAAGCTGATGCGGGAGCGGCCCGACGCGTTCTTTGAATACTTCCAGACGCCAGACCCAGACAACGCGGACCTCACTATCATCGACTTCGACCGGCTGGATCGGGTGGTGAGCATGGCATTGAGCGCGGCCCGTATTCTGCCCACAGTGCACAGCATGGAGAGGGTGGCCCGTGGGGTTCCTGCTGAGGTCGTGGACGAAGCAGCGGACCCCAGGGCGGCAGCACAACAGTATCTCATCGGTGACCCGGTGAAGCGACAGAAGGCTCAGGAGCTATTCGCCCTCGTGCATGGGCACGACATGCCCGCCCTTCCCCCAGCGGTGACGGGAGAGGATGATGAAGACTCTTAGGCTGGCATGGGATGTGCTTATGCTCGTACCTAAGTGGTTGGCCGACAGCATGGATGACTGGGCTCGGAGGCTGAAATGAACTGGCTTAATAACCTGACATGGCAGAAGCTCATTCTGATCGCGTTCATCGCGTTCATCCTATTACTGACCTTCAATGAGCCCGTCGCCGAGCGGCTGTGGCAGATGGTCAGCGGCATGACCCAATCCATTATGAACGCTCTCAACCCCGGAGGATGACATGCGTAATTACGTCGTAATTGCGGCGCTCTTGTTTGCCGCCCCGCTCGCCGCTCAAGGGAACACGGTCATCACAGTCAACGATACGACGGTGGTCACCATCTTCGATAACGATACCACCGTCATCATCATCAACTTCCCACAGGCCGACAGCGCAGATGTTGCCAGGGCGGAAGCCGCCGAGCGTGCGATGCAGTCCATCGCCGACTACTTGGAGAACTGCGGGTGCGTCGATGGGGGAGGGGCGGGAGCCACGGTGGTCAAGTACGGAGTGCCTGCCGTCGCTGTCCTCATAGGCTTCTTGGGCATTCGGAGGCTGACTCAGATCGCAGACGCCATCAACAATCACGATCACCCCGAGGCTTCCGAGGAGCCCGAGGACACACCCTCTGAGGACTACCCTGGTGGACACACGCATTAGTGAACCTTCCTGCTTACTCAGAGGGAGGCACAGAGGGGAGCGTGGGGGAGCGTAGAGCCGCTTCCGGCTCCCCCCAAGGGGAGGCCAGTTGACTCGACGGCTCCCCCTTGGCTCCCCCGGAGGGCGCTCTAGCATCCGTGTACTCCGTGACACGGAGTGCAGGATCAGTCAAGATATGGCGTACCTATGCGGTTTTCTCGTAATGTGGGCACTCTGTGTGCCCCCTTCCTGCTTACTCAGAGGGAGGCACAGAGGGGCTCGGCGCTCCCCTCAAGGGGAGGCGAGTCGACTGGACCGCTCCCCCCTGGCTCCCCCTTCCTGCTTACTCAGAGGGAGCACGAATGCCGAGTAGAGTCGGGAGCGGCCCGCCCCCAGTCCTGACGCTCGACAGCTTCGCGGCTGACTCTATGAATTGGGCGCGGTCGATGCCCGCGGGGTTCGCCCGATACGCCAGCCATCAGAAGTGGGAGATCGCCAAGCACCTACTCGTGGTGCAAGCGTACCTCTTGGCGATGTTGGACGGGGCATTCGACAACCTCATCATCTCCATGCCGCCCCGGCATGGGAAGTCGATGTTCATCAGCCAATACTTCTTGGCTTGGTATCTGGGCAACTATCCCAACAATGAAGTGATCCTGACCTCGTACGAGGCGGGGTTGGCCGGTCTGTTCGGTGGCCGAGTGAGGGACGCCATAGTCGAGTTCGGTCCCGAGTTGTGGGGCCTCGATGTGCGGGCCGACAAGAGGGCGGCGACCGACTGGCAACTGGTCGGCAGAGACGCGATGGGCGTGCCCGTCGTGGGTGGCATGAGGTCGGCTGGTGTGGGATCGGGTGTGACGGGCCGCGGTGGCGATCTGATTGTGATCGACGATCCGTTCAAGGACGCACTCCAAGCGAACTCGGCCAACTATCGGAGTCGGGTGTGGCAGTGGTATCTGTCCACTCTGTTCTCAAGGCGAGAGCCGGGTGCCAAGCAAATCTGTGTGATGACCCGATGGAACGAGGATGATCTGGTTGGGCGGCTCATCAGCGACATCGACGAGCAGGAAGGCGAGCAGTGGGTGACGTTGTTCCTGCCCGCCATCTACGATGACGAATCAGAGCCCGATCCCCTTGGTCGAGAGATAGGTGACGCGCTCTGGCCCGAGCGGTGGCCGCTTGATGAACTCATGCGGATCAAGGCCACACAGACGCCGTACTGGTGGGGTGCGCTCTATCAGCAGAGGCCCGCGCCGGTCGAGGGTAACATCTTCAAGCGAGTGTGGTGGCGCTTCTGGGCACCACCGGATCTCATTGAATCGTTGCCGCCCGTTCGGTTGCACGGGCTCGATGATCCATCTATCCTCGAACCGCTACCGGGCCTTGAGTTCCAGGCTCAATCGTGGGACTTGGCTTTCAAGAAAGGGGTGAGCACATCCTATGTGGTCGGTCAGCTATGGGGACGCGCTGGGGCGAATGCCTACCTCTTGGACCAAGACCGAGCACGGCGTGACTTCCCCGAGACGTTGGATGCGATCCGCAACTTCACGGCACGTCACCCGGACGTTGAGACGAAATGGATAGAGGACGCGGCCAATGCAGCGGCCACCCTTTCTATACTGAGCAAAGAGATACCGGGGATGGTTCCGGTCACGGTGGAGGGCAGCAAACCGGACCGGGCTCTCGCCGTATCGTCGTATCCTCAGAGCGGGAACGTCTACCTCCCGCATCCGGCCATCGCTCCGTGGGTTCTGGATTTCATCGAATCAGTATCAGCGTTTCCGAATGCCAAGGACGATGACGAGGTGGACACTATGAGTCAGGCTCTCAGGAAGATGTTCAAGCCGGACAGCAAGCCGAATATGATGTGGTCGAGAAAACGTAGAGGGAGGCAGAAATGACGGATACACCGAAGCGGCGGGGGATGCTGAGGGCGTTGGGTGATCTGGTCACCCGTGCCGGGCTGGCGGCGAAGTTGGGCCAGACGTACGGCGGCGACCGCGATCTATACAACTCGTTTGGCTATCGACGCGATCCTGAGTTCGATGACTATCTGAGCTACTATCTCCGCGGTGACATCGCTGCCCGCGTGGTCGACCTCTACCCCAAGGCCACATGGCGACACGACCCGTCGATTCGGTCAGACGATCAGAAGTTCGTTGAAGCCATAGACGAGATGAACGACCGGAACCGGCTCTACCATTTCATGGAGAGGGTGGATGAGATCAGCGGCATCGGCCAGTTCGGAGTCATGCTGATCGGCACGACAGGCTCGAAGGTCACCGAGGAACCGGGGAAGTTGGGTGGCCCGGAAGACATCATATATCTGTCAGCGTTCCATCAAGGCAGCGTGGAGATCACCCAGTTCGAGGAGGATTCGGAGAACCCGCGCTTCGGTCAGGCTACCATGTACGCCATCGACCTCACCGGCACGACCGTTGGATCGAGCGGCGTGGTGAGCCGCGGTGTTGATCGCGGGGTCACGTCTCCGGGGTCGACGCTACCGCAATCGGGGCAGACAGGAACCAAGACTCAGATCCCGTGGCAGCGGGTGGTCCACGTCGCTGAGAACACCATCGAAGACAGCGTGTACGGCCAGCCCCGATTGGCACGTGTGCTCAATCGCATCGACGATTTGTTCAAGGTGCTCGGTGGCTCGGCTGAGTTGTACTGGCAGAACGTGGCCGGTATCTGGCACGCCGACATCAGCCCGGACGTGACGGTGAGCGAGGAGGATCTGGATCAGTTCGAGGACGACATGTTGGCCGCTCGGCAGGGCATCACCCGGCTGATCCAAACGAGGGGCACCGAACTCGGGCTCATTACCGGGACGGGCACCGATCCGTCCGGCACGTTCAATGCCCTCAAGCAAGTGATCGCCGCGGCGTCTGAGATCCCCGAGCGTGTGCTGTTCGGCTCCGAGCGTGGGCAGTTGGCGGGCGACCAAGACCAGCGGGAATGGCAAGCCCGCATCGCTGCCCGACAGAACCAATACGCCGAGCCCATAATCCTTCGGCAGACGCTCGATCGGTTCATCATGCTCGGCGCTCTGCCCGCCCCGGTCGGTGGCTACGAGGTCGACTGGCCCCCGCTCGATGCGCCTTCGACGGCGGACCGGGCCAAGGTGGCGGCTGACTTCGGGACCGCCATCGCGGCTCTCGCCCCGGCTGGTGTGCCCGAGCTTCTGATGCCGCCTTGGGAAGTGCGCGAGCATATCTTGGGCCTTGATCCTGTCCCGCCAGAGCCCCCGGACAACTTCGACGTGTTCGGTGATCTGCTTGGCTCGTTGATACCTGAGCCTGTGCCAGAGCCCCGTCCGGTCCCAGTTGCGCTCGAATGACGGAACTCAACGCCCACAGTTGCCGTCTCCCTTGCCTCGACGGGTGCCCCGGTATGGTAGTGACCCCCGTTCTTAGCACGGGAAAGAATCCGGTAATTTCCCGGTTCTTCCGGCGATTGCCGGAAATCCCCGGCGATTGCCGGTAGAGGAGTGATTGTGCTCAAGGATCTCATGAGGTTGTGCTACAACGCTGGCTTCGATGACGTGGACGGCTTCGAGGCTTGGTGGGCCAGCGAGGGAGAGGAACGGTACGAGGAGTATCTGTCGGAGGCTGCTCAACGGGACAGCGATAAGCTTGACGAACGTCTCTCCGACGAGGACGGCGGGTGACCACCGGGTATCGTCGTAGGTACAAGGTCCGGCATCGTCACCTTCTGCATCGCACCGACCCGACGAACACGAGCGGGATCATACGATCCTATATGGCCGACCTCGGTCGACGGTGGAGGGAGATCGCTCGGCTGATCCAAGAGACGTTGGTAGCCAACGATGCCTTACACATCAACGGCCCGCCGCTGTCCCCCTTCCAACTGATCGCGGCCCAGGCGGCGACGGGCTTTCAATTCCGTCAGGACACGCCGGGGAAAGTTGAGGACTTCAATCGCTGGCTCAGACAACAACTCGATGCCGACGTGCTCGAAGTACGTCGAGGTGTAGGGGGTGTTGTGGCGGCGAACTCGAAATGGCAAGACGTGTACGTCCGCTCGACCTACAGCCGCGGGCTCACCCATGCCGAACAGGCATTGAGGCGGGCTGGCATTCCGTTCGATGACCGGACGGTCCAAGACCTGTTCAATGCGCCGATCCATAGTGACGCGCTTGAGCTTCTCTACACCCGGCAATTCACCGACCTTCAAGGCATCACCGCGGCGGTCGACACCCAGATTTCGAGGGTGCTCACCGATGGGCTCGCCACGGGCCAGGGTCCGCGGGAGATAGCCCGGAACATGCGATCCGTCATCGCCAACATCGGGGTGCAGCGGTCGCGCACCCTCGCTCGAACAGAGACGATCCGGGTGCACGCCGAGTCGTCGCTGAATCGGTACGTGGATGCGGGGGTCGATAACGTCACGGTCTTCGCCGAGTTCACCACGGCTGGCGATGACCGGGTGTGCCCCGAGTGTGAGGCGTTGGAGACGGGTGAGGCGGTCCCTATTGATGCTGCTCGTGGAGTGATTCCAGTGCACGCTAATTGCCGGTGTGCGTGGCTCCCGGTGATCCCCCAGCGGCAAGCGGCATGAGCCATGTCGACCCCGGCACGCACACGAAGCACGGTCGGAATAACGCTCCGAAGGGGGCGAACGATGTGGCTCTCGCTTATGTCGCCCAACGTCTACAGCACGGTATGTTCAATGGTCAGATCGTGCTCCATGTGAATAGCGGCGTCATCCGAAAGACCGAAGTGCGAGATGTCGTGACGACAGAAGCACTATTGACAGGCAAGGCGACCACCGGTTAGCTGTTCCTTGCTGGTTGTATTAAAAGGTGGATGGTGTAGGGTGGCCGTTTCTGGCGAGGCGGTCACCCGACCATCACCGACCGGGAACCCCCACCGGGAACCTCGGTGCTCTGAGTTTCACTTACCACAGCACCGGGCGAGATGTCGCAGACCATCAGCGTTGGACGCATGAGAGTGAACGGGGTCATCGACCCCGGCCTCGTGACGATCAGTGAGGATCTCACCGGGATGGAGATCCTTAACTTCCCCGTCAAGGCGCTCCGTGAGCAGATCCTAAACTGCATCAACTGTCTGCCCGGTGGCGAGTTCGTTTCCGCGGCTGAGATCAAGAAGTCGATCAAGGATTGGAATGGTGCGCCTCTCACCATAGATCACCCCAGGAACAATGACGGTCAGCTTGAGTTCGCTGGCATCAACGAGGAGTTCCTTGAGCGTGTGAAGGTTGGCGAGATCAACAACGCTCGGTTCATCAACGGGTTCCTGTGGGTCGACGCTCACCTCAATCGCGTCCTTGCTGCTGTCACCGTCGAGGGCCGCGGCATCATCGCCGCCCTATTAGGTGGAGGCCAGGACGTAGAGGTCAGCACCGGATATGGAATGGAGTTGGACTTCCGATCCGGCGTCCATGAAGGCGAACGATTCCACTTCGCCCAGACCGACATCATGCCGGACCACCTTGCCCTCCTGCCCATCGGACAGGCTGGCGCGTGCAGTGTAGAGGACGGATGCGGTGCAGCCCGTGCGGCTCAGTCGCTCGTTGCAGCCGCGGCTCGACACGAACCGGAGGAACATGTGCCAGACCCCAAGCTAGATGGTCGCATACTCGCGGCCATCAAGAGTCTCCTCGGCTTCAAAGAGGATGACAAACCCGCGGGCGACCCCGCGGGCAATGCCGCCGACCCCTCGGAAGGGGATGATCCCAAACCGGAGGAGCCGGGCGGCACTCCCCATTCACAGGAGGACGAGACTATGGATAGGAACAAAACTATCCTGGCCCTCGTCGCGTCGGACAAGACTGATTTCTCGAAAGAGGAATTGGAGGCGTTCAACGACGAGAGGCTGAGTAGCCTCGCCACGCTCGCCGGATGCGATTGTGCAGACGGGTCAGCAGGAAAAGACCCGCCCGCCGATCCGCCGAAGGGGAATGCCGAAGACGGATCTGATGGTTCTGATCCGCCCGCGGCGGACCCACCGGCAGCGAGTTCTGACGGAGACAAGCCGGTTGGCTTGACGCCCGAGCATATCGCGGCGTTGGATCAAGTGGTGGCTTTCTCGAAGAACATTCCGGCGTTGGAGGCCCTGGTCAGCAATGCCCAGGCGTCCGCCGATGCGGAACGCGAGGAGTTGGTTTCGGCACTCACCGCCAATGAGCGGTGCGTGATCGGAAAGGAGGATCTTGAGGCTCTGCCTCTGACGGTCCTCCGTGGGATGAAGCGTTCGTTCGAGGTCGTGGATTACAGCGGCCAGGGCGGACCCCGTGACCTGGGCATTACGGATGACGACGACCGGGGGTACATGCCCCTGCCGGACATCAGCCCGAAGGCCGCAGATGGGGGAGGTGAATCATGACGAACACCATCTTCCTCAAGGGCTCGGGGATCATCAAGGAAGCGGTCGCAGCCGCGGCGGGGATTCTTCCCGGCCACAGGCTCGACCTCACCTTGAATGCCGGGGTTCTTGAGGTTGGCGTGGGTGCGGCGGCAGGCGCGGCAGATCGTGGCCGCACCGCATTCGCGGTCGAGAATTCCGAGATCGGGGGCGAAGTCTCCGATGTCTATGTCGATGACTCTCAGGTCAAGTACGTGGTCGGCCACCAAGGCGACGAGGTACAGGCCCGCGCAGTTACCGGCCTGACGTGGGCAACAGGTGCCCCGCTTTATGCGGCGGCTGCGGGACAGGTGACAGACGTGCCTGGGGCCGCGGTTTCCGCCCTCGGTTACGCTCTATCGGATGTTACGGTGAGCGCAGCCGATGATCTCGTACCGATGGAGGTGGCCTGATGAATCAGCAAGCGACTCAGGCCCCGGCAGGCGAAGTCTTTTCGGGGTCGCCCGGTAAGATCCTCGCCGCGAACGGATGGGACATTCGGGCCTTGCGTCCGTACGTCCGCAAAGGCAAGCCACTCAGAGCGAACGACTTGCTCTCGAAGGACGAGTGGATCGCCTTCGATGACGCGCTGGTCCAAGTGGCGCGGCGTCAACTCGGCGCGATTGAGGATCTCATCAGCGCCGGTCTGACCCTCAACCTGGGTTCACTGGGCGTACTCATTTCCGAGTACGAAGCCCTGAGCACTATCGACCTCGCCGAACAGAGCATGTCTGGCGTGGCTCCGGGGCAGCGTGATCTCGCCACCTTCACGCTCAACAGTGTGCCCGTCCCGATTACGTTTCGGGACTTCCAGCTTCATCTTCGGTATCTCGAAGCCAGCCGTCGCGGTGGCTCGAACGTCGATACGACGAATGCCGAACTCTGCGCGAGCAGGGTGAATGAGAAGTTGGAGGAGGTGCTGTTCAATGGCTCGACAGTTTCCATCGGTGGTTCGGTGCAGGCCGGATACACCACGGCGTCGAGTCGCATCACCGGTTCCACGACCGCAGATTGGGGCGTGGCGACCGGGGCTCAGATCATCGCTGATGCACTGGCAATGATCGCCGCTGCGGAGAACGAGAACTATTTCGGTGAGTTCATGTTCTACGTGCCGGTGAGCGCGATGCAGAACATTCGGAACGACTTCAAGGCCGACTCGGACAAGACGATCCTCATGAGGTTGGAGGAGATCGACGCGTTCCAGGGCATCAGAGGAACTACCTCTCTCGGTGCCAGTGAAGTCGTTGCGGTGCGGCTGACGAAGGATGTGGTCGACATCGCAATCGCGGCTCCTGTGACCACCGTCCAGTGGGATGAGATGGGTGGCATGATCCAGAACTTCAAGGTCATGGCTGCGATGGCACCACGGATCAAGATTCCGGCTTCGGCGAACGCCAAGACGGGCTTGGTTCACTTCTCCTAGAACATCGGGAGAGGGTGATACCATAGTGCCGGGGGGTAGGGTAAGGCCCCTGCTCCCCGGTTCCTTTTTCACGAACGACGGAGAGGCGCACCATGACAGATCACACGCATCTGCTGGCGAAAGAGCACGGCATAATCGACGACGACGGCAATCGGGTAAACGCTCCCGCTGGCACCCCAGTTTCTCCCACCGAGGCTCAGTTGAAGAACATGCCGGATGTCTTCCTCGGCTTGGACAGCCATCCGGTGGACGAGGTTTCCTCCGAGCACGGCATGAAGGGTATGTCCGTCACCTCGATCAAGGACAAGGTGGAGGAGATCGACGACTTCGGCGTGCTCGAAGCGATGATCGCCGAGGAGGAATCGGTGAGGAACAGAAAGGGTGCGAAGTCTGCTATCGCTGATCGGATCGAATTTTTGACGGCTGAGGCTGAGGAAGCGGCGGAAGCAGCCGAGTAGGGGAGTCACGATAGTCGCCGTCGTCTATCGCCCCTGCGCCCGTCATGTAAAGCCAGCGAACGTGCGGCCACATTCGTTGCGTTCGTGGACACCTCTGGCGGGTTCGCTTCCGCGATGGTAGAAGTAAATCAGCGCCAATGATCGGCGCGTTGTAGGTGGGCGTCAGGCCCGAGCTATGATCGCCGGTCCTGACAATGGAGGACGCAGATGTCTCGGACAGATTCCGCGGCGGTTTGTGCCGTATTGGATACAAGCCTCGACGATGACGAGGTAGAGCCGTTTATCAATACGGCGAACCTCGTGGTGACGACGTACCTCGCCACTTCGGGCCTTGACGCTGATCTCCTCAAAGAGATCGAAACCTACCTCGCCGCTCACTTCGTCACGCTCCGTGACGTTCAAGCCAAGCAGGAGCGGGCAGACGGCGTGGCCTTCACGTATCAAGGCGAGTGGGGCTCGGGCCTCGACTCGTCCTCGTACGGGCAGACGGCGCAGATTCTCGACTCGACTGGCATCCTCGCGCAACTCAGCGACGAGAACCGCATCGGGTTCTTCGCCAAGGCCGGATCAGAGGCGACGAACGACACCGCCAACCAGCACACACACTGATGGCTGGCTTCGGACTTCAATTCAGCGGGATCGCTCAACTCATGATCCTGTTGCGGAAGCTCCAAGGCGCGGACTTCGGTGAAGCGTGGGTGGGCAGTGCCGTCGTCTACGGTCCCTTTCAGGAGTTCGGCACGCGGGTCTTGCGGGAGCGCCCACACTGGCGGGTGGCTATCCCCGAGATCATCGCCGAGGTGGGTGGGGACGACAGGCTACAGGGTGCAATCCTAGATGGGCTCATCGGCGATGGTGAGCCCGCCCCAATCCAGATTGCCCTCATGATAGAGCGCCGGGTCAAGCAGATCATTCGAGCCAAGGGGATCATCGACACGGGCAACTACCGAGGGTCAATCGCCACCGGACGCACCGAGGAGGAGGTGTTCGCCAAGTCGTCGAGCAAGGCCCGACCCGGTACGGTGGTGACGAGCAACGCATGACGGCTTCGGCGATGGCTCGGCTGGCGAAACGTGCCGGTGAGAATTTCATCTACACGACCTTCGACGAGGGTGTGCGTGATGAATACGGAGACGTTGCGTACGCCGCCTCGGACGATCCGCCGACCGTACGGGGCATACGGAGCGACGGGGGCAACAGGACGGTCCTCCTACCAACCGGCGAGGAGAGGAAGGTCGACATCGCTGTGCTGGTTCCGTCACCGCTCAAGGACCAGAACGGTGACCGGGTGAACATTCAAGACGACATGACGGACCGGGCAGCGACCCTCACCGATGGGTCCGGTCGGATCTACAAAGTCGTCGGCATCGGGCACGAGGCCACGAACCCGCTTGGGGCCTTACGGCTGATGTGCTTGAGGCAAGCGAACAAGACTCGGACAGATACGCCGCTCCAAGTGGGCGGCTTCTCCTCTGGATTCGATGAAGGATTCGACACATGACCCAGACCGAACGCACGATCACCGAGATCAATACCGCCCTTCAAGACAACGAGGCGGGGGACATCAGCCCGGAGGACATGCGGGATGCTGTCGGCTCTGCGATGGGTGGATACGCTGCCGTGTCCCTGGCGGGCTCGCCCGCCGTCTTGGCCGCGGTGCAACAGACGCCGCTCGTCATCACGCAGTACGACACCTTACAGGCTCAGTCCTCGTCCGAGAACGCGGACGGGGCAGATGCCGACGAGGTGCTTGGACAACTCACGGCGGGAGTGGCCGGGGTCTACGCCATATCATTCTATGCATCCTACAGCCTCAACCAGAACAACCGGCTCACCTCGTTCCAGGCATTTTTGAATGGCATCGCGGGTGAGCCCAACTTCGAGCGATTCGTGTCGACCGGGGCGGACGTGGGCGAGATCGCCGCGACCGGGATCGTGACCTTGGCTCAAGGCGATACGGTGGAGGTCCGGGTGTCACAGGACAGCGGATCGGCAGACTTCACGTTCAATTCTGTCGGCCTCAATATGCACCGGGTAGGCTGATGCCGGTCCCGACCGTCGAGCCGAAGGTGTCGATCATGGATCTCATCCGAGACAAATGGAAGGTGTCCAACGTCGTCGGTAGGGTCGAGCCGGACTTTCACACTGGGTGGTGGAATCCGCATTCGGGATCACCCCAGGTGACGTTCACCGGGGAGGACGAGTCGTATGCTGGGGCATCCGGGTACGGTGCCATCGAAGGTGGTGGGGGCGGTCCGGTACAGATCATCAATGGAGTGCTGTTCGCCAACTGCTGGGCATATCGAGACGAAGGCGCGGGAGGCGTGAACCCGAAGAAACTCGTCTACGATATGGCCGAGGAGATTCGGCGGATCGTGCTGGCGAATTTCAATACGATAGTGAATCTGACATACATCAGCATAGTCTCCGTGGGCGACGTGCCACCGGAGCAAGGGGATGAACCGATGGTCTTTCGGAAGGCTGTCATCATCGGCTTTAATTGGAGGACCACATGAAGATCAAGTGCACTCGGGCTGGGACGAAGGCGCTCGGCTGGCACGGGCACGCTGCCGAGTTCGACAAGGACGGATTTGCGACGGTGGAGAAGGAGGTCGGGGAGGCGTTGGCCGCGGCATACCCGGATATAGTCGAGGTCGTCGAGAAGAAGGCGACCCGCAAGTCACCCACCAAGGAGGAATAACCCATGCCGAACGAAGCTGGCATTGGTGCCCTGCGGGTCAACTTCATTCGGGAGACGACCCCAGACGTGACACCGACCGACCCGGATTGGCTCCGGTACTCTGACGAACTTGCCACCGTTGGAAACTGGGTGCCGAATACGAACATCGCGATACGGACAGCCATCGGCACGCCGGACGTGGTAGGATTCAGCATCGGTGCTGAGGACCACGAACTCACCGTGGCTTGGATGCTGCAACGGTGGCTCACGACCGCCGTCGAGCAGCCGTTGGATGCCATCGCCGATGGCTTCTTGCGAGACGTGAATGGGTACATCCTCAACACCCATTCCTTCCTCGCTCGTCAGACCCTACCAGCCCCGGAGGGGAATGATGCCGCGGGCGTCCGCGTCTTCACGTATGGGCGCGGCGGGAAGTTCAATACGGCGAGCCTGACGGGCGACCCGTCGAACAGCGAGCCGGTGATGGCAGAGGGCACGTATCGGTTCCGCAAGGTCCGGTCGTACGAGGTGAGCCAGCCGCTCGCGTCGGGCACTCTGACCGTGGTGAGCACGGACGCCGGGGACACGACTCAGACGCTCACGATTGAGAATGAGGGTGCGGGTGCGACCGAGGCAATCGCGCTCAACGGCACGACTCCGGTTGTCGGTGCGGTGGCGTTCGCCGACATCGACTCGTTCCTGCTCGACTTGGAGACGTTGGGCGATGTGATCGTGACGTTCACGGCGACCGCGAACGAAGCCTTCCGCATCATGGGCAGCGTGGCCCAGCAGGACATCGAAGGCGACTTGGGGATGCCGCTCCTCGGAGCAGGCAGCTTCGAGCCCGCGTTGAACACGCCGTTCGAGCACGTCTTGGGAGACACGGTTGTTCGGTCCTCCCAGTTCCCGCTCGATACGAACCTTATGACGTTGGCTGTCAGCATCGCCAACAACATTCAGGTTGATCCGGTCGTCACTCAGAAGGCGAAGGTTCTGTCTGAGGGTCTGCGGGAAGTCAATGCGAACGTCACGGTATTCAGTGCGACCGGCTCACACGCCGCGACCATCGAACACCTCAAGGCGCTCACCGCGGATCTCGTTTGGACGATGACGGGTGGAGCGATCACCCTCGACAATTCGGTCCTCACGACGCCCGGAGCCCGGACGTACGAGAAGGGTGAGGCCACGATGCGTCGGGACAATGTGTTCACTGGACAGGGCATCAGCATCAGCCCGTAACCGAGGGAGAACGATGGCGAGAAAAGCGACGGGAGGACGGGCGAAGGGGTCTAAGCCGAATGGCCGCTTGAAGGCTGAGGACATCTTCGTCCGGCGTGATGGGGATGGGGCACTCGTCCCGATTGAGGTGAAGGTCTACGGGATGAAGAAAACGATCTTGGTTCTGCCGTGCACCATCGGGTCGATCAAGGGCTTCACAGCCCTCGATCAACAGGCGGCGACGTGGCCGATTGAGGAGAAGATTCGATACGTCAGAGAGCATGTGACGGACCCGGATATGAGTGCGGTCGGCGAGCAGGAGATCACGGAGAGCATGACCCTTTGGGATCTCGATATGATGCTGATTGCAGCCATCAACGCTGGCGGTAATCAGAGGGTGCAGACAGGAAAAAAAGACTAAGCCCGCGACGGCCTTTGGGTGAGGTGTTGCTTCAATGTGAGGCATGGCTTCACACACTGGGATACCAGTACACCGGACCGGGCAACCTATACGGGGTGACGTTCATCGAGATCGCCAATCTCTTAGAGGGCAATCGTCTATTGAAGATGAGTAGTGAAGGGGTCACGCTCGGTGAGGAGCAAATGCTAGATCAAATCGCGGAGAGGCTAGAGGCATGAGTCCGATTATCCCGGTAGGCGCACAAATCACCGGAGACGCGTCTGGGTTCGTTGGGGCTATGGGGACAGCTATCCGTGGCCTCACGTCGTTCGCTGGGGCCGCTGGGCTTGCCACGACGGCGATGGGAGCGTTTGCCGGGGCCATAGCCCTCGGTGCAGCCATCGGTGCGGCCAGGGACTTCCAGGTCGAGTTGGTCAAGCTCAACACCCTGGTAGGAATCCAGACCGAGCAAATTGAGGCTTGGGAAGGTTCCCTCAAAGACCTTGCTGTGGAGACGGGTCAGGCTCCGACCGATCTCGCCAAGGCCATGTTCGCCATCACGTCCGGTGGTGCCCGTGGTGCAGATGCGCTCGAAATTCTAACCGCCGCGGCGAAGGCATCGGCCATCGGTCTTGGCGACATGACGGCGCTCGGTCGGACAGCCGGGGCCATGTTGCAAGCGTTCGGCGACCGCGGGCTCACCGCTGAGAAGGCCATCGACGTTCTGACCGCCACCGTGCGGGCTGGTAACCTCGAAGCCGATTCCCTGGCCGGGGCTTTCTCTCGCGTCCTGGGTCCGGCTGCGGCGCTTGGATCAAGCGTTGAGGACATCGGTGCGTTCATGGCGACGTTCACCCGCCTCGGTGGTGATACCGCGAACGCGGCGACGGGTCTGCTTAACATCTTCACGCTGATGATTAAGCCGCCCGAAGAAGCTCGGGTGGAGATGGAGAAGCTGGGGATCTCGTTGGAGGACATACGGACCACCATTCGAGAAGATGGGCTGACAGATGCCCTCTTGGAGATGCAGGAAGCCCTTGGTGACAACGTGGACGCCCTCGGTAGAGTCCTGCCGAACGTCCGCGGCTTGATCGCGTTCCTTAGCACCGCGGGCTTGCAAGGTGAAGCGTTCGCTCAGATCCAACGGGAGATCGACGACTCACTCGGATTGACCGAGGCAGGATTCATCACCTGGGGTAAGTCGGCTGATGCGGCGTTCAAACAGTTCTCCGCTCAGGCCCAGGTGATCGGCATTGAAGTCGGGTCGAATCTCCTGCCGCCCCTCGCCGCATTACTTCGGCTGATGATCCCCCTATCGGAGATCATACGGAAGTCTGCTGAGGGTTGGGATCTTCTGTTCCAGGCGATGTCTGACGATGAGGGATTACTGAAAACCCTCGGGCGATTCTTCGGCATCATAGACGATTCAGCACAGGCGGCAGCGTTGGCGGTGGAGCGATTGGATGCTTCCGTTGGCGTGATGAATCTGGATCAGTTGAAAGAGGCATCGACTGAGGCGAAGAACAATGTCGTGGATCTACAGGAGCGGATCGAGGAGCTACAGGCAGACCTAGCCGAGACGACCCCCGATCAGTCGATCACGCCATTCGTTGCGGAGATGCGGAACGAATTGAACCGGCTGACTCCTGAACTCGAAACAGCGAAAGCATCGCTGTTGACGATCAACGACGCCATTCGGGCGGGCGTCGATGTGACCGAGGATTTGACCGCGGCAGAGGAAGCCCTTGAAGAAGCATTGGCTCAAGTGACGGAGGCAGATATAGAGCGGCAAAAGGCGATAGAAGCAATCATCGCTGGGTTGGAGCAGGAAGTCAGGGTTTTGAGAGAGGGTGAGTTCGCAAATGTCGAGTATCGTCTTGAGCAAGAAAAGGCTACCGATGCTGACATCGAACGTGCCCGCGTTCAATTCGATCTTGCCCAGATGTTGCGGGATACGGCGGACGCTGAAAGGGAAGCCGAACAAGAGGCCGAACGTGCGAGGAGAAATAAAGAGCGGGAAGACGAGCGCGAAGAACAACGTCTGGCGAAAGCGGTAAAGGATGCAGAGGATGCGGCCAGGACGCTCGCCGAAAATACGGCCTTGGCAGAAGTGCAAGATCGTATGCGCTTGATAACCGATGAGTCCCGACAGATGGCCGAGTCGATTGGGCAAGCATTCAGCGACATCTCGGATGGGACCAAGAGCGTCGGCGAGGCGTTCGGCGATATGGTCACCGAGATCCTGAAACAACTCCAACGCCTCATCATCCAAGAGACGATCATCAGACCTCTCTTGGGCTTCCTTGTCAGCCAGTTGGCTCCGGGTACAGACGTTAATCTGGGCTCGAACATTCAGACATCAACATCTGCCATACCCGGTGACGTTGGCCTCGTCAGAGGTTCGCATAAGCCCGGACACTTCGTGGTTCCAGGGGGACTGACCACGGAAGGGCAAGGCGCTGGCCTCGTGCAGAACATTACCTTTGCACCGACCCTCATTGACGGTGCATCGGGACAACGGTTCATCGAACAGAACGCGGGCGTCATCACAGGCATAATCGCAGAAGGCGCTCGAAATAGCGGTCAACTTTCGTCCGCGTTTGCTGGTGAGAACCAGTGACCGATAAGCCGGTAATCTCGAACCCGAAACTTGAGTTCGACGCTCGCAACATCGCCGGGGTGCCGGAACAGGATTGGGACTCGACAGTCACTTGGCCGGACACCGCGGGGGACATCGGCGGACCGTTCGATGCCGCTGGTGGCGGGGGTGAGCGTCGGTTCGAGGAGTTCGGAGTCGGTGGCTCACGGCCACAGGTCAGGCTCCGAGGCGGGTCCGGTGCGGTCCCGGCGAGGGAGGATCGTTTCTCGTTCGATTCCTCTCCGTTCATCAGTACAGACTTCACGTTCTTCGTGGTCGTCAGTGCTATCGACATCACGAGCGGGCACATGCCGATCATCGGCTCGAACGCCGGGGAGACATCGCCGAGACAGGTACAGCTATTCGTGAAGGACGACGGAGCTATCGTCTTCAACCGGAGCACCGAACCCTACGAGATCGAATCCGCGGCGGGTGTGATCGTCGAAGGCGGGCTCTACGTCATCACGATCCGGTCCGATGTGAACGATTGGATTCTTCGCGTGAACGGTGTCGAAGTCGGGGCCACCGCTTCGGCGGGGCAGATCATCGGGTGGATCAATCCGCGGCTGTTTCAGGTCAGCGACCAGACGACCGGGGGCATCGGCACCACGTTCGGGAGAGACAAGGCTGCTTCGTGGATCAGCGGCTATAGCTCGGCGGCATCAGACGCCGATGTGATCGACATGGAAGGCTTTCTCGCCGCTCGGTTCGCGGTGCCGGGTGTCTCCTCTCCCGTCGCGTTGAAGCCTACGATCAGCGGCCCGGAAATCGAATACGATGTGAACACCCTCAGTGCCCTTGATGACGGTGACGACGTTTCTCCGTGGACCGACACGAGCGGCCAGGGCAACGATGCCATCGCCATTCAGAATCCAGAGTATGACGCGGGCGGGTGGCTCAAGGACGGGGTTCCAAATGTCAGGTTCACGCTACCGAACGGTGAGGCCCAGTTCACCGATCCGGGCGTTGCAGCCGAGGACGAGATCACATGCTTCTGGGTCTTCCGTCTCCAAGACATGTCGGCGACGAACGCCCTCATGGGAGGGAACAACTTCGCGGACCGGACGCAGATCGAATGCTTCGTGAGGGCGAACGGGGCGATTGTCGTCAGCTTCGGGACGAACGAAGGTCCAACGCTCGCGGTTGAGTCCGCAGCCGGTGAGATCCTTATCAACACGAGCTACGTCATCAGCTTCACGCACTCCTCGACGGACGGGAAGATCCTCCGTAAGAAGATCCTCGACGTGGAGGGCGCACAGATCGGGGCGGAAGCGTCTGCAACATTGAACCTCATCTTCTGGGGCGGTCCCAACTTCTGCAACATCGTCAATGTCGTGCGACCTCAGTTCGTCAAGTACATGTGGTTCAGCGTTTACTTCACCCTCGCATCTATCGAACAGATCATTCAGATGGAGGAGTTCCTGGCCGAAACATTCCTCTTTCAAGATCCTACTCAACCATTCCCTCGGGACATTCTGCCGGAACAGGTTACCTCGCTCGCCACACCCGGAGCCATCAAGCGCCGGACAAATTCGGGGCTCATACAGATTCGTTCGATCACCGCTATCGGGTGGTCGTGGAGAGAGTCGTTCGGGCTATTGCGGGTGACAGAGGCCGAGCACATGGAACTCATGGCCTTCGTGAAAAAAGTGTGGCACTCAGGCGAGAGTTTCAAGATCCGACATCAGAATCAACCCGGCAGCGGGCTCTCGCCGAATGGGCTCGGCACGGCGAGCATCATGGTGGTCGGCGCGGGTCAGGTTGGGAATGAAGTCCTCACCGATGGGTGGCCCGCGGACACGGCGAATGCTGTGGTGGTCGGAGACGTGATTTCGATTGCTGGTGAGGTCGCCGTCTACATGGTGACCGCGACAGCCGACTCGGATGGAGCGGGTGAAGTGACGATAAAAGTGAACCCTCCGCTTCGGTCGTCACCCGCCAATAACGCCATCGTGAAGACGACCGACGTGGACTTTATCGGGACCATCATGGGCCGGTCGAGGTTCGAGCCTACGGGTGCACCGACATCCTACGGTAGCTATCAGATTAGAGTCGAGGAGGCTCTGCTGTAATGGGTGAGTCAGGCGTCCCCGAGGTGCTCGGCGGGGTCGACTTCGGGTACACGGATTTCTCGGAGTTCGCCGTCGCCGCGGGTCTGCCGACAGGTATCACGCAGTTTGCTCTCGGCGCGGGTCAGGTCGATACGATGGCGATAGTAAACGATGCGACAGAGGGCAACTATTTTTCGATGTCGGGGCAGGATACGGCGTCGTGGGGTTTTGGTTACGATGCCTTCGATGCCTTACTCGACGAAGGTGAATTGCTCGCTAGGATCTACACTAACATTTCGCCTACCGACCGGCGTGGCATTGGACCCGCCATCAATATGTCGGGACTCATTAAGCAACCGGAAGCGAGCCCGGATTTTGACGGTGAGGGTGGCGGCGTCTTTCTTCGGTCGCCCGGTGAGACTGACCCCGAGAGCGCCGGGTCGCAGAACAACGACGGGAGCGGTTCGGTCCCGATTAACGGAGCCAACTTTCAAGAGGCATATCAAAACGGAGCTTGGGCTTGGCAACGGGTCAGGATCACAGACATTGGTGGCGGCAACCTCGCTTGGGAGATCAAGACATGGTACGGGGCTCTCTTGGACGAGCCTGCCGCTCTCGACGGATCGAATGCGAGTCAGGCCAGGGTCATCACCGGGGCGATACCGGGTGCGCTCGGTTGGATGATGACTCAGTTGGGCACCTCAGATGAACAGCGGATCGCGTACTTGGCATTCTCAGGCGACCCGACACAGATCGGCCCGCCGACTCCCGTCGACACGGAGAATGAGAAGCCGATCATCCTGAGCCCGAAGATCGAATACGATGCTCGGCGGTTGTCGTCGTCTCACAGCGATGGTGACGACGTTGCGCTTTGGCCGAACTCGGCATCGGATGGTGGCGGCAACGATGCCGTACCAGATCCATTTCCTCACCATCCCGCGTTCCGACCGGACCGATGGGCTCCGGGCGTGCCATCGGTGGAGTTCTTGGATCTTGGTACGTCGACGTTCCCGCCCGACAACGAAGAAGCGATGGACTACTCCGCGCAGCTTGCATTCCGCGGCGCTCAGTTGACCATCTTCATCGTGGCCCAGGTCATCGACATCTCGGCAGGGGCCGCGTTCATCGGCACTCGCGCCGGGGCGACCCCACCGCGAGAGGTGGATGTATGCGTCTTCTCAACCGGTGAAATAATGTTCGGGTTCGGCACCGAGACGATCCCTACGATGGTTGAGACGAACATTATTTCTGCCGCTGGAACCATTAAGGCGGGCGACAAGGTCATCGTCACATGTCGCAGCACAGACGGCGCGGCGGGCGTGTCCCCGGAAGGAATGCTGATCCGGGTGAACGGCGTCCAAGTCGCGTCGGTGCCCAGCTTCGTGACACCTCCAAGCGTCGTAGTTGGGGCGGGAGGTATCCAGCAAGGGTCACTCGGACGAAGCCAGAATACCGGTATCGCTGAACTCGGCTTGCCGGGTGGAACCGTATGGGGAGCCGACCGGCTCATCGCTTGGATCGGTGGCTACGCCGTCGCCGCGACGAACGCCGAAATCTTGGAGATGGAAGCGTTCCTCAACGAGTTGTTCGATGTCATCCCTCCGACCACGTTGCCCGATACGGTGTTACCGATGCAAGTCAGCGATTTGTGGTCGGCTGGCGCACTTCGAGATAAGGGTCCACAAGGTCTGATCCAGACGCGGAACACGAAGGCCGCGGGGTGGATGTTTACGATGGTCTATCCGTTGCTGAGTGTGCGGAATTTCGACCATCAAGAGTTGACGACGTTCCTCTACACGGCATGGCAGCGAGGGCAGATTTTCAACGCCAAGCATCCTCTCCAACCCGGCAGCGGTCTTCGTCCGAACGGGCTCGGTTCTCTGGGGGTTGCTCTCAACGGTACGGCGGCGGTCAGAGACAACTCCATCATCACGGACGGGTGGCCCGCGTCGACTCAGTTTGTGGTGCGAGCCGGTGATGCCATTCTGATAGATGGGGACTCAGGGGTCTACATCGTCACGGCGACGGCTTCGTCCGATGGTGCGGGCGGTGCAGAGTTGTTCATCACCCCTCCGCTCAGGAAGACAGCCGTTGATGGTTCGACCGTGCAGACGACAGGTGTGGAGTTTCGAGTGACGATTTCGGACAGGTCACGGCTGGAAGCATCCAGGCATCCACAAAATACAGAAGGTCCGTTCATCACTCTCTTGGAGGCATTGGATTGAGCCCCCGGACACTCAACTCAGACGTAGCTGCGGAGCGTGCAGAGTTCGCGTTCCTCTATGAGATCAATCACAGCGGCGGCGTGATCCGCATGACGAATGCGTCGAGGGATGTTGTCGCTCTCGGTGAGACGTGGACAGCGGTCGGTGGCTCTCTCTTGCAGGGCTCGGTGCCGGACGTGTCAGACCGGAAGGCCCAAGGCGTGGATCTCGAATTATTCGGGGTGAGCCAGACGATCATCGCTCTCATTCAGATCAACCAGTTCCGGGGACGGAACATTCTCATTTACCTCATTCAAGCCGACCCGGATACGGGTGAGTTCACCGACCCGGATCTCATTTTCAGAGGGCGGCAGAACTCGGATTACAAGATCACGGAAGACCGCGATTTCGAGTCCACTGAGCAGGGTGGCTCGGTGACGGTGAAGACGCGGATCTCCGCGGATCTATCGCAGATCAATAGTGCGATCTCATGCCGATCCAATGTGCCGAGTCACCAAGAGTTTTTGCGACGGGCTGGGATCGCAACTGACGATGAATTTTTCAGTCGAGTCCTTACGATTATGAACAAGACGATCTTCTGGGGGACCGCCGATCCAGATGTGCCGCCAGTGATTATCGGGTACACCCAGTACCAGCAGCCGATCTATAGCGATGTCTGAGCACGTCGCCAACTGGGACCGGCGTCTCGTGGAGTTCGTCAAAGGGGTGCGTGACGAGCCATTCGAGTGGGGTCAGACCGATTGTGCATCACTCGTTCGGAGTGGCTTGAAAGCGGTATTCGGTGAAGACGTATGGAAGGGACACGTCGGCGAGTGGAAGACCCGTCGCGGTGCCCTCACGGTGTCAGGAAAGACAGACTATGAGGTGGCCCTTCTCGCGTCCGGGGCTGTCGAGGTGGGCTTCCACTACGCGTGGGCTGGCGACGTGGCACTGGGGCCAAAGGAGGACCAGCACGGCATGATGCCGGTGGCTCTGCTAGTGCCAACCCGGAAGGTCATCACGTCGACACCGAGGACGGGCGTCGTAGTAGTCGATAAGCTGATGTTAGAAGAAGGGACAAGGTTTTACAGGTACGGGGTGAAGACCGATGGGTGACGCAAAAGATTTCATCATCGGCGGACTTGCCATCGGGCTGAGTTTCGTCTTGGCGGGCACCGGCCTCGGGTTCCTCGCCGCTCCCCTATTTGCGTACGGTGTCGGGAGGATCATCGGAAAGCTGACGCAACTTTTCCTCGGCATGGAGAGCCGGGTCGAAGGGGCGAAGATCAACGCCCGGACCACTCAGGCTTCCATTCCAGTAATCTATGGTCGGTCCCGCGTGGGCTTGCGGCTCTGCGACATGAGGATCATCAACGCGAACGATGTGGTGGTGACGCCGAATGCGGACCCCTCGGTCATCTTCCCGACCGGGGGCGGTGAGGATGAGGACGAGCCCGCGGACAACAATGACATTCTCGTGAAGGTCGGTGCCTTGGCTCTTGGCGCGGTAGACGGAACTGGAATCCAACAGATCGACAAAGTTCGGGTTTACAATGATGACCGGAACATCATCAACTTCCTTGGCGCGGGGTTCAACGCAGCACCTTCGAGCAGCGGGGTCGACCCAGATTTCGTCGCTCATTTGAAGTACCACATCCGGCAGGGGCGTGACGATCAAGGCGCTCCTGAGCAACAGCTTCAAGATCAACTCGGGTGGTCGACAGACTTCCGAGGCGCGGGTGTCGCTTACGCGGCCTTCTACGCGTTCTTCAACACCGACACATGGATGCAAGGCATCCCTCAGTACACGATGCGGATCACGGGGAACCGGGTCTACGATCCGCGGTCATCGGCGTTCATCAACTTCACCGAAGCAGATGTCGCGTCTTCGGACAATCCTGCTCTCTGCATTCTCGACTATCTCACGTCGAAGCGGTACGGCGGCGGCGTCCCGTACGCAGCCCGCGATGGTGGGGCAGACGACTTCATCGACGAGCAGAGTTTCATCGACGCGGCCAACTATTGCGACGATCAAGTTTCGATTGAGCCGTCAGGAACCGAGAAGCGGTTCCGCATGAATGCCGTGGTGGATACGGGTGCGGTTGTCGGGTCGAATATCGCCGAAATGTTGGCGACGTGCCGAGGCCAGTTGATTTGGCAGAACGGCCTCTATCGAATCGTCATCAACCAAGTCACGACCCCCGAGACGTTCGAGTTGACTGAGGACAATATCGTCGGCCCGATACAGTGGACTCGGAAGGGTGCGTCGATTCCAAATTACATCGAATGCGCGTTCAACGATGACCGCGACGAGGACTACAAAGCGAACACGGTGACATGGCCCCTGGTTGGCGATACGACGTTGCTCGACGAGGACAACGGGGTCGAGAACCGGGCCGAGGTTTCGCTGCCCTACACGACCACATTCTGCCAAGCGCAGCGGACCATCATGGTCATGCTCCGCGAGGCCAGGAACGATGTGTTCGTGAACCTCCAAGCGACCCAGGCGGCGTACGTTCTTCAAGTCGGTAACGTCGTGAGGGTCACCCACGAGGGACCAGGGTGGGATCAGTTGGAGTTCACGGTGATGCAGATGAACCTGACGCCGGACGGGCTCGTCGGGTTCTCACTCCAACAGTACACGGACGCAGCGTACAACCTCGACACGCTCGATGCCCAGCCGTCCGTGGTGACCACGAACCTTCCCGACCCGACTTCGATTGATCCACCGAGCAATCTCGTTCTGACCGCGGACGAGACGACCACACTCCGCACTCAGGACGGGCAAGCGGTCCCCCGGATACGGGTGCAGTTCGACGCCCCGGTCGATCCATACCTCTCACATTATGAGTGCCAGTTCTTCCGAACCGCGGTCCCGTCAGAAATCGAGGCGATAGCGAACCCTCAGAAATTCGACAACAACATCTTCATCTGGCCGGTGACCGAGGCCGAGCAGTACACGGTGCAGATCCGGTCGGTGAACAGCCTTGGAGTCAAGAGCGATTTCATATCAGATACGGTCGTGATTGTCTCTGAGGGCCAGCCTCAGTTCTCGCTGTCGGCGCTCCTCGACGTGTCCCTGGCGGGCACCTTGGAAGCGGACGGAAATGCCGGGGTGAAGTCCTATCGGATCGCGTTCGTGAAAGGGTTCGGTACGCTCACCCCTCCGTCTGATGCGACGGTCCAAGCGGCGGACTTTGTGGACGGTCAGATCCTAAGCGTTGCCGACATCAACGCAGCGTATCCCGACATTCCGGTGGCATTGAGTGCCGGTGAGGGCGTCGTGTTCAAGGCGTTCGCTTACTCGTTGGTCGGGGGCGTGGGCAACGAGTCGGACCTTCCGGTGACGGCATTCGTCACCCGGTTCGTCGACCTCGTATTCTTGAACTTGGACGCGGGCGAGTACACCATCGTACAGGACGAGCTTCTTCATAACGCTGACATCGTGTTCGATCTGAGTGACGGGTTCCTGCGAATTGAAGACGCCATCGTGGGCGGGGCCGCACTCGCTATCACGGGCGTCGGCATGGACGAGATTATTATTCTAGCTGCGCCTGACGTGGCCTAAGAGGAGAGACGTATGTCGGTTTTCGTTCTTGAAGATGAAGGGGCTTCGACCCCCGGCAATCCGCTTCGGCTGAGGTTCGACAACAGCGGAGATACGGACGTTAATTTCGAGGTCACGGATGCGGGTGTTCTCAACATCATACCCGATGATGGGCAAGTCTTCATATTT
>SDBT01002970.1_pt1 | contig 29540 bp, 32 predicted proteins | sample 2277101 | NCBI WGS metagenome assembly SDBT01 (sample SAMN10404973, study PRJNA504765) | marine sediment metagenome | isolation source: marine sediment core GS10_PC15, 103 cmbsf | place: Arctic Ocean: Southern Knipovich Ridge | collected 2010
GAAGGGCATGCTTTGAATGGATAGAATCATCAACGGCCAGCAAAATTTTTTTCTCCACAACGCCTCCTCAGCCTGCTTTCGGTCAGTGATGGCTTCCTCACCAGAAGCGACCATTGCGGACACAGCATATCCCAGGTTCTCTAGGCTGCTGCGTAGTCTTCAGCAGCAAGCCTCTCGTCTTCCACAATCAAGACTCTTGCTAGCGTCATTGTGCTATATCCTCACTTTGTCCTCTGTCTTTTTGAAGCGGATATGGAATTCTGTTCCTCCTGTCCGGTCTAGCTCTATGTTTCCCCCAAGCTGATCTTCTGCCAGTATGGTGACAAGATGCAGGCCCAATGATTCTGTGTTTCTAAAATCCAGATCTGCTGGCAGGCCTATGCCATTGTCGCCGACTCTCAACTCAACGTCTTGTCCGTTTGTGGAATGAATGGCTATCTCTATTTCCCCTTTTCTTTCTTCTGGAAATGCGTATTTGAGGGAATTGGAAACCAACTCATTCATGATCAGCGCGCATGGAATTGCATTGTCAAGTCCCAGTAAAACGCCCACCACTTCTGTTTTGAGCGCAATCTTGCTTTGATCTACTCCGTACGATCTGAACAGCTCTCTTGCAAGGCCCTTTACATATCCGTCAAAGTCAACTCTGGCAAAATCCTCAGACCTGTAAAGTTTTTCGTGAATAAGAGCCATGGATTGTATCCGATTTTGGCTCTCTTTCAACAAATCAGAGTACTTCTTGTCCTTAACGCTGGCGGCTTGGAGCCGGAGCAGGCTAATGATTACCTGCATGTTGTTCTTGACCCGATGGTGGATTTCCCCCAGAAGCACTTCTTTTTCTTTGAGCGATGCCTTGATCTTCTCCTCAGCCAGCTTGCGCTCGGTTATGTCATCACCAGAGCTCAGATGCCCAATAATTTTGCCTGCTTCATCCCGTAATACAGTATTGTGCCATGCGATAATTCGTTCCTGGCCATTTTTGATTAAGATCGGGTTTTCAAAATATTTAGCCGGCTCAATCTCTCCAATCATCAACTTCTGGGAAACTGCTTTCACTTTATCTCTCAGTCTTTCCGGGAGGAAGTTGTCGAACCAGTTTTTTCCGACAATTTCCCATTCTTTGTACCCCAGAACCGCACACCCCTTCTTGTTGATGAGAAGGACTTCACCCTTGGCATCAATAGCTACGATCATGACTGCTGCGATGTCCAGATACTTTTGTGCCTTGTCTCTTTCTCCCCTCAGAGCCCCCTCGCTTTGCTTGAGGTTTCTGAACAGCAAATCATAAGGCTTCGAGAGGCCTGTCTGTATCACGGCTTTGTAGATGAGATAAAATGAAATGATCTTGCAATAATGACCTACAAGATTAGAAAAGCCGTACGCATGTACGTAAAACGTGAAGGCCAATTCTGAAGCTATCGATAGAGTGATGGATGCCACCAGCAATCGAAATACGTCAACGTCAAACTCCATTCGCTTTTTTGACAGCAGATAAACCGAGCCCAGGAGAAGAAGTGAGATTACGTACTCACTGATCTTCTTAAATGGTGTCAATCCTACGCCCTCGACAAAACACACGGGAAAGATGCTCCAATAGAAAATGGACCCAAGGAGAAGGCAAAAGACTGCTGTATAGGCAGGAAGGACAAAATTTACTCTAACTGTTCGGCCAAATAATAGTGGGGCGATAAGAAGGGAGAGGCTTTCCACGTACCGTGTGCTAATCCATAATTGAGTCGCCAGATTGGTCCCATATCCCTTAAATACGCCCATGCCACTGTAAGCAAGTGTGTGGATCGCGTCCATGCCCCCAATGAACAAATAGGCAATGCCTATGAGCAGAAGGTAGTTGTTTTCCAGGAATCGACGCGAGTTCCACGAAACCATGAATATACCCACAGCCACAACAATGCTGAAGAGCTCGGCCAGGCTGTGGAAAAGCAAATAGTTGTTCAGGCTTGTAAGGTACAGGCCAAACAAAAGCAAAAGGCCCAGAAGAATTGACAGGTACCCCCTTTTTTCAACCATCATCAGTTTCCTCAGGGCTTGCGCAAAAATAATTTCGCAGAATTTGAAAAATCTTACTTGATACGGTCCGAAAATGTCAAGATGGATGTTACTCCTCTGCAATGCCGGTGGCTCCACGACGGCTGATGGAATACCTACCGGTCTTTCCGGTGAAAGGCATGGCAAGCAGTCGTGGTAGAGTCAGGGCCCTGGCATCCCTGAACTGACGCAGCCCGATGGTCATCTGATCGTGCCCGTCAGTTGGCTGGCTGCGATAGGTGCCGAACAGACGGTCCCACCAGGGTAGGCTGAAACCAAAATTGGCATTGGTCTCGGACGGATATACGGAGTGATGCACGCGGTGCATGTCTGGAGTTACGACAATTAGGCGTAACATTCGGTCAATCTGCAGGGGCAGATACACGTTGCCGTGATTGAACATGGCAGTGGCATTCAGTACGACCTCAAAGATCAGCACAGCCAAGGCCGGGGGGCCGAGCGCGGCTACGGCCGCAAGCTTGATGCAGATGGACACGACAATCTCGATCGGGTGGAAACGCAGCCCAGTGGTCACGTCGAAATCAAGGTCAGCATGGTGCACCATATGCAAACGCCACAGGACAGGAACTGCGTGAAACATCACGTGCTGAAGATAAATGACAAAATCCAGTGCCATCACTCCAACAACCATCGCTGAGGAATTCGGCACGTCATAATTGTTCAACAAGCCCCAACCGCCTTCTTTAGCTTTCACGGCCAGACCCACTGCCAGAACCGGAAACACCAGACGTACTACCAATGGGTTAAGTAACATGATTCCCAGGTTGCTTGTCCATCGAGTTGTCTTTGAAGTGGTCAATGCGCGGCGGGGTGCCCATAACTCCCAAATGGCCACAAAGGCGAAGACCCCAAAGAAAAAACCAAGCCGGATAGTGGTTTCGTTGCCCACGCTGTAAAGCCCCAGAAAACTATTCCCTGAATCTTGGACGAGCCGGAGGCTTGCATCTGCTGCGTTATTAAGGGCTCGCAATAGCAGACTATGGCTTCACCCTTAGGGCTCGCGAAAAAATAACTTCACATTTTTGCATCTCAGCTTCAGCCCGTCTTTGATCGATGTCTCATTCGCAAAATCCGCGAAATAGCCAGCTATTCCTGTGGTTTTGCTCGATCGGATCGGCCAAATCCGACCCAAATCTGAGCGCAAATTCTGCGAAGTTATTTTTTCGCGAGCCCTAGGGGCATAGCACCACAGAGTACCAAATACCTGTTTGGTTAACACTAAGGCACCGTTCATTTGGAAGTAGCGGCAGCACCGGAGCCGAGGTCGGTGTCTCATCCTATGTCTAAGATAGGTGCAGTGAGAACACATGTTGCCACCGGCCCCAGACTTCTCCCGCCAATGCAACGTAAGAGCAAATCGCGGCTGGTGCAATAGGGTGAAAACTGTATTCTACGCCAAGAAAGGCTGTATTTTGTCGACAGGAACAAGGGTATCTGGGGTCACAAGGTAAATGTCATGTCGGCTGCCAGGGCAAAACAGGTCAAGTCGCTGCCCCTTTCCACTATGATCTCTTGACACGTGTCAACCATCTCATCCACGTCCTGGTCGGTCCTGTCCTGGTTCAAGTGAAACAGGCCGAACTGTTTGACCTTGGCATTGATGGCAAGCTCGAGAGCCGTGGTGTATACAGAGTGTCCCCACTGCTTGGTGACTCTGTAGTCCTCTTCCCTGTACTCGGCGTCGTGCACAAGAAGGTCTGCGCCAGCTGAAAACTCCACATACTTTTCAAATGAAAGCCCACCCTGGTGGCAAAAATCCAATTCGTTGTCCGTAAGAAACACAAAGGTTTTGCCATCTTCGATGAATTTGTATCCATTGCCCTGATTGGGGTGGCTCAGACGAATCGGTTGGACAGCAACCGTGCCGATTTCAAAGCGCGCAGGACAGGCAGATTCATGGTGGATGCGGGCCTTGATATCCCCATAATCTACGGGAAAGTTGGGTGGAGACATGACTTTGGAGAGCATTGTTTCAACGAATTTCCGGGCAAAGGGGCATCCCTGCACCCGAATCTCAGTTTCCTCAAGGTATAGGGGCTTGAAAAACGGAAAGCCCATGAGATGATCCCAATGCGCGTGCGTAAAGATTACGTCATATTCAAAACGCCCCTCTTCGACCAGGTGGTTTCCGAGTCTTCGAATGCCCGTGCCCGCATCCACAATGATGGTGTGATCGTCTTTGGTTCTGATCTCGATGCAGGTGGTATCACCACCATATTTGATGTATTCTTTTCCCGAAACAGGGATGGAACCCCGTGAACCCCAGCACTTGATGTACATGCCTTGCCCCCCTTTTTACCGAACTGCGTCACTCCACGTTCACCCCGTGCCTTTCACCTCAATTGAGCGAAAGTTGAGGATACCCCAGATCCAAGGCGTCACAGGGCGAGGCTATAGTAAGCTATGCCGAACCCTTGACAACGCAGGAGATGGGGTGTCATCAGCTTTCCCGAAGGGTAAACAAAATGAAGATCGAAAACAAAAATCATATTTCATATACAGAAGGGATACCAAATTCCGAAACAAAGCTCCGAATGTGGCTACGTTTCTATGTGATCCATGGTTTCTTCGTTTTGTTTACGCTCAATTGAGGTTTCACATTCACGAGGCTCAACAGGCAGTGGCAGTTGAGAGCTGTCCGGCGAGAACCAGGCATTGAACTTATCAACCATGTGGTCAGGGTGGTAACTCTTTTTTGCCTGGCGAAGCCCAGCAATGCCAAGATCCTGTTCCCGGTTCACAAATTCAAAGCCCTTCAAAGCGTGTTTTGAAAACCACTGGTTGACCAGCTGACCGAGCCCGCGAAATCCCGGCATGGCTTTTTCAAAATGCCAAACGGCTGTACCAGGGCTCAACTGCTCACCAACTGCATAGGCCTGGATGATGCCGTCAACGCGAATCGCCCCGCCAATGAGCCGAAGATCTCCGTAGTGATCAAACATCTCTCGAATGGCCACATATTCACTGCACAAGCCAGGGTCGTGCCCGCACTGTCGAACATCGCACCAACGGTCCTGCATATCAGAGCACTCCCCAATGAGCGGGGGCGTGACAGGTTCGTACTGGCACGTGTACGCTGCCAGGCACTGCTTGACTAGATTGCGCTTTTTGTGAAAGCGGCGTCCTGCCAACTCGGCCAGGTCTGTCACCCGGTACACGTAATCTGAATTGTCCCTGTCAGACTCAACAGGCAGGTTGGCGTCCCGCAAAGTGCTGGCCGTGCTTTCCGGGATGCGAATAAATCCTTCTACCTTTTTGTTGAGTGAGTTTGCAATATCTGGTGGCGAGGCCTCACCAACGGGCGGACCCAAGACAAAATGCGCGCCTTTGCCGTCGGGGCGTGTGCTCGTAGTGACGACCAAGGAATTCTCGACTTCTGCAAGAAAGACGGCCCTGGAAGCACGCCACACAAACAGGTTGGCAAAGGTGAGTTCGGAAATCTCAGGTGGATGACGCGTGAGGTAGGCCCGAACAGTGGAGCGGTCGCTGAGCTCAATGGGACGAATTTCAGACATAAGTTTCTCCGCGGCTAAGGGCTCGCGCGAGCCCTGAAGGCGAAATCTCAGTACGCGGCAGTTAGGATATACTTAGGGGCTTCGCCCTGTTCTGAGTACTATGGGGCCGTAACAGGCCACGGCTTGTTCGCCCGTGTTGTCGGTGTCTGTCATGATGGCAACGGCCCCTATTTCAGGGGCCTCTTTTCCAAAATACTTGCGATAATCCTCTAAGATGTTCCTTTCTTCTTCTACCCATTGCCCGGTTCGCTCTGGTCCGCTCTCTACGGCTATCATGACTGTATTTGAAGTGAATGGGTTGGGAACCGCCTCCCCTTGAGGAAGCTTGTTTGCCCAGATGTAGTTAAGTGCTTTAGTCCTCCAAAAGGCAAGGGAGGGAAAAACCACATAGACGCGGGCAGCGTAGTCATCCCCTTGCTTATGAAGGGCATTTCCCTTTGAAAGGACATGGTCCACCTTCCAGCGCCATTTCAGGATCGGGTAGTCTTTGGCGTCATATTTTATTTTGTAGTAAAGGGCGCTGGCTGATGCATTGCTCGTGGCCTTGATGCACACCTCGTTGTCTTCTCGCGTGACCTCGTAGTGGGTTCTGCCCTCAAAAGATTTTTCTTCCCATTTTGGACTCAGGCCGTCCGTGTATGTGTCCAGGATGATTTCTTCAGCATAAACCGGCAAGCAGGAAAGCAAAAGGAAGGCAAGGCATGAGAGCCACCCGGTTGCGACATGATTCAGGTTGTTTGTCATTGACCTTGCAGAAAATGTTCGGCGGTTTGGACCACGCTTTTATGATGGTCTTTTTTTTCTTTCCTTCTCCCTATCTTCAGACTTATTTCTTAATGCTCTCCCTAATTCTGGTGTAGGATCCTTGACCTCTCCATATGTTTGTCTGCCTTCGTGATCCTCAGGTAGATGTTCTGTAATTGGCACGCCTTCTTTCGTGATAAACAAAAGGCAATGGCAGTATTTGTATATTTGCATGTCTGAGCAAGGACAAACCCATGTTCTGTGTTTTACTTCTTCGGCTTTGTTCGGATAAAACCGGCAAGGACAAAGTGGTTTTTTTAGTTTGTCAATGTGAGACGCCAGGCCTTTCTTGATTGCCTCTGTAACTTCCTTGTCAGGATGAGTCGTGGTGCCTGATTTCTTGGTGAAAGTTGCAACCAGTCTCTCTATTTTTTGCAGGCTTCTTTCGCTAGGTTCTTCCATTGAATCTCCTTCCCAATCAGTTGTGAAAAAGGCGGCGGAGAACGCCGCATCGGGCCAAAAGATGTCATTTGTGGATGGAAACTAGCTAATATAGCCGCATTTGTCAAACCTCTTTGCAAAAGTGTGGTGATTTTGAAGACCGGGTTTGAGTCACACTGATCTTGTGCGCCTTGGGCTTGCCCCCGTGATGGACTGGCTAGGCGGGTAGCAAGCCCTTAGGGACTAATAAGCCTGTCAATCCTGTCGGATAGAATGACCGAACTCTTTCAACCGAATCGCACAGATTTCTGACGCTCTGTATAATACCTATTCCTCAATGGGATTTCCCTTGTGGTCAAGTTCAGCCTCGGGGTCACACTCACTCAGTTTGTCCCTTATACGGCCGAGATCATCGTAGATCGGTTCAAAGCGAGTTGTTCCCCTTTCAATCAGAACCTCATAGATCTCCTGAGGCTTTCCGCCACCCTCACTTGTAAACGTGAAACACTGACTGTAGGTTTCTATGAAGGGTCGCAGAAAGTGATATGTCCGCAGCAGGGTCAGCCTGAAGTCATCAAGCGAATAAGAAACTTGTTCTCTTTGGATTGGCAAATCCTCAACAGAGGCTGAATTCGCGCCTGAGACCCCAAGAAGGGACTCTCTTTGCCTCTCAAATTCCCGCAACAACTGTTCAAATTCATCCAACTTTTCCAATAGCTTCTTAGTCTTCACTTTTCACCACCTCCTTTGAGCAACCATGGAAACAGAGGCCACACCCGCGTTCGTGGTTCAGTGTCGGGCACCATCTACTTGCCGATTTTGCATTCTCCACACCCACACACTGGGCAGGGCTCCTTAACCTTTGTGCCTGGTTCCTTGCCATCTGCAATCACCCGGTCAACATAAAGCTTGAAAGCATTGCCGCACTCAGGGCACAAGGCATCAACTTCTTCTTTGTCCGTATCTTTCATGTTTTGTCCTCCTCAGCCATAAGATTATGATTGGGGTCTCTAATACGGAAGCTTCTCCACAGGCCTTCTCTCCGGGACATGGACATGAGGGACCACATCCTCATTCCAGGCTTTCGAGACATAGAGGTTACAGTAACAACTTCCATATTCTTCCACGTCAGCCGCTCTGTATTCACAGGGGCAAAGAATGTCTTTGTCCAGATCACGGTCCCCAGAGGCCAGCCTGCAAGGACACGCCATGTAGCCATACCGCCCTTTGTTACTAAGGAGGCCATCGAGAAGTTCAAAAACCCTCTCTTTGTCCTTGTTGAAGTAGTAACCTTTGGGCTCCTGGATCTTCTTCAACGTCCCGTATAGTTTTTCCACCTCACTCATAATCCCAACGCCTCCTTTATCTCGGCTTCCTTGTATCCTACAATAACCTTGTCTCCAATGATTATCGTCGGAAAGGAACACCTCGGATTCCAGTTTTTCACGTCTTCAAGAATAGCTGCCCGCTCCTCTCCGTCGAGTAAGTCTACGTCTTCAAAGTCGTATTTCACCGCACATTCATCTAAGAACTTCTTTGCAGATTTACAGTGGCTGCACGTACTAAGGCTATACACCTTAACAGGCTTTTCCATCCTTTACCTCCATTCTCAAAGTTCTTAAGTCTACTCCGGCTATGTTGCAAGTAGCTGCAAGGGCGACATCTTTTTTATGTTTGGCCAGCAGTTGTCTTCAAGTGGAGTAAAGCGTCATTCAACGCACTATCCAGTCTTTTTGACTGTTCAAAAATTATGTTTCCATATTCCTTGAGTTTAACTTCAGGATAGTCGCCACTGGAGATGCGACGTGAAAAGCCCCCGATAGTGACCAGGGGGTTTCTCAATTCATCCATCAACTTCAGGGCCACATCGTTTGCAAACTTGAGTATCTCCATTCTCTTTTGATCTTCACGCAGCCGGTCCTCACTTTCTCGAAGCGCCTCCTCTGCCTTGATAAGTTCAGCGATTTTGCCCAAACGCCCTGCAACCGAATTGATCAGGCTCCTTTCTTCCTTAACGAAAGGCCCTTCATCGGCTTCCGGCCTCTCTTCAAGATAACAGATCTCCAAGACGCCAGTTCGCTCGTAATGCACAAAGATGTCGCAAGCTTGCTTCCATGGTGTTTCTCTGAATTCTGCCGTTTTGAACTCCTGCTCTTCAAATATGATTCGAGCACAAGCGATCTCCGGGTACTGCCAGGAACGGGCAATCAGACCGACTGCCCCTTGAAGTATTTCCCCCAAGGAAATGCCCTGTTTTGCAACAAGTCTGGAAATGCCGTAAAGACAGTTCAGCTCCTTGACCCGTTCATTAAGATCATGTGTTCGTTGCTTTACCTTCAGCTCCAGTTCCTCATGGGATTTCCTGAGCGCCTCTTCTGCACGCTTACGTTCCGTTTCATCGCTGTAAATAGCCACGATTTCGCCTGAAGGGAGTCTATATACAAAATTGTCTCTCCAGCCGGTCATTCTCTCATCTTCGTAAAAGCCAACAGGATGAGCTTCAGGCTCCCCGGTCGACCATACTCTTTGAAAGACATCAAAAAGGCCAAAATCCCTGACACCAGGAAATGCCTCAAGCACATTCCTTCCAATAAGCGCCTCTCTTTTGATATTATCTATCCTTTCAGCCCCCTTGTTGAAATCCACGATTGCGAAATCTTCCCCGTTGTTTCTAGCTTCATATATAGCAACCCCGTTGCTCATATTTTCAAAAAGCGCTCTGTATCTAGCCGCGCTCTCCCGCAAGGCTTCCTCCGCTTCTTTACGCTCAGTAATATCCTGAATCAGCCCATCATAGGACGACAGTCTCCCGCTGCCGTCAAAGTTCAGAGCTGGTGTGTGCCTCACCCAACGTATGGTGCCGTCTTTGTGGATGATCCGGTGCTCAAGTGGTCCAACCCTGACTCCAGAGAGAATCTGTGAGGCCTGTTCTTCAACTGCTCTACGGTCTTCTTCGTGTACCATCTGTAGCCACAGATAAGGATTAGTCTCAAAATCCTCTGGCGTGTATCCCGTAATCGTCACACAGGCTGGGCCGTGGATTGTCTCAACAGGGCGACCCTCTTCTATTCGCACCGTGTAAATATAATCCGTGACGACTTCGGCGATCCGCCGATACCGTTGCTCGCTCTCCCGGAGCCACCCATGCGCCCGCTCGCCTTCAAGAGCATGCTTTGTCAGTTCCTCGACCCTTTGTTCCAGTTCCTCATATGTTGTCTTCTCCGTCATTTGCGCAACCCCCAATTGCCGCAAAAACAAAACGCCCCAAGCACCCAAATCAGTAAAGCGTTCCATAGATGCCTTATTGGTTTAAGTCTGTCGGGGTCTTTATACAATTTCAACGGGAATCGTCAAGAGGGATGTCAACATCCAATATGGAAAACACGCCAAGTTCGATTTGGGAGCTGGAAAGGCACTGAAAAAATATCAGGATTGATGAGGCTCCTGAGTAGACTCCTACTTCAAGGATATTCCACGACGTCAGTCTGCTCTGGGCAAAGTGAAATAGAAGGTCGCGCCCTTTCCCTTTTCAGACTCCACCCAGATTCTCCCACCGTGGCTGCTCACAATCTTCTCGACAATCGACAGTCCCAAGCCCGTGCCCTCTGCGTTTCCTGATTCGTCTGTGCGCTGGAACATCTCAAATATTTTCACGTGGTGCTTCGGATCGATTCCGATGCCATTATCCATCAAATAAAAGCGATGGTGTTCTCCGTCATCTTCATGTCCGATCTGAATTTTCGGGTTCTCAGTATCACCCATGTACTTAATAGCATTTGCAAGCAGGTTCTCAAAAACCTGATAGATCCTTTTTGCATCACAGAAGACCACAGGCAAGTCATCGCCTATGACAAGTTCAATTCCATTTTGCTGCAGTCTGTCTTTAAGGCTTGTGACCACGTTCTTCACTATTTCAGAGGATTTAACGTATTTGAGATCAGCAGGTGTCTCGCCAATACTGGACAGTGAGAGGAGATCAGATACCAAGCGGTCCATTTGGCGGGCACTGTCTTCGATCTGATGAACGTACATCCCGCCCTTATCCCCCAATTTCTCTTCATACTTCTTGCGCAGGAGAACAGAGAAGCCTTGTACACTAAGGATCGGATTCCTTAGATCATGGGCCACAACGTCGACAAAGTTCTTGAGCTCTTCGTTTGTCTTCTTGAGTGCAAGCTCAGCCCGTTTTCGCTCGCTGACGTCAATCACCATGCCCAAGGCACCCATGAATTTTTCATCTTCATCAAGTATAGGGCTTGAAGAAATCATTCCCCAAAGAACTGAGCCGTCTTTGCGGCGAAACCGGAAATCATGCGGTGCTTCTGTTTTCTGCTCGTTCGACTGCAAGTTCTTGTACATCTCGACAGGGGCGAGGTCATCTATAAAATCGATAAGATATCGACCATGCATCTCCTCCACGGTGTATCCGAGCATCTCTGCCATCTGCTGGTTGACAAAATTTATCTTCACATCCACATCGACGACGTAGATACCCTCCTGGGCAGTATTCACTATCCTTCGATACCGTTGCTCGCTTTCCCGAAGCCGTCTCTCCATCTGATTTCTGTAAATTGCCACCTCAATGGATGCCTTCACCTGCTCTTCCTGAAACGGTTTGACAATGTATCCAAAAGGCTCTACGCGCTTTGCCCTTTCCAAAACACAGTCTCCGGAACCGGCGGTCAAGAAAACAACCGGTATGTGCAGTTCCACCCTTATGGTTTCGGCTGCGTCTATGCCGTCCAGTTCACCGGGCAAGGCAATATCCATCAGGATCACATCAGGACGGAGACTTCTTGCTCTCAAAATGGCATCCTTTCCAGAAGCGGCTATCCCGACCACCTCGTAGCCCATTGCCCCAAGGCTCTTTGCCAGTTCATTAGCGATGATAGCTTCGTCTTCGACGATTAGGACTTTGGACATGGCTTTTTCAACAAAAAAAGGAGCAGGGTCGAGTCAGTGGCCCTGCTCTCATGATTTCCCGAACAGTACTACCACGTTACGTGTGAGCTGTTGACCAGGCCCCCGATGAGCAAAAAAACCCCAAGGGCAAGTGCTGCATAACCAAACAAATAAAATGCCAGGCGTGCCCCAAATCTCGGCGTCAATCTTCGGGATCGCTTGTGCAACGTACCCAATGTACGTCTCCGCGCAATCCCTTGATTTTCTTGACCTTGCGCAAAATTTGCTAATTTCTGAATTGGAAACCCACGCCAGTGCCCATTATTCAAGGATTCGTTTCCGGATGGGCACTATCTATGTCGAATGACGGGACGCAGTCCCCGTCAAAATTGCAGATATGGAAAAAAGCTGCTTTATGAAAACCCATATGGGGTGACAAGTAAATGGGGTGTCCACTGTATTTCTTGAGAAAAAACACAGTAGTTGGGGGGTGATCTTCTGTGTAGCGCCTTGGCTAGTCATTCAGGCACGGCGGATCTCCGCTGCCGAAAATATGCAGCGCGAAGACCTTTCTGCCATTGAGGCTATTGTGGAAATTGTGGACGCAGACCTGATCCAGGACAAGAAATATGCCGGTATGGGCAAAACTCCGGCTGGTCGAGTGAAAACCCTGCTGGGAAAACTTGACTCTGTGAGGAGAAGCGAGGCGCTGGGCTATGAGGTGGCAGCTCAAGCCAAGCGGACTTCCCGCAAATTTGCGGGAAGTGTTGAAAACATTTTCAAAAGTCTGCCTAAGCCTTTGGAATGGCGATCATTTTACCGCCACGGCCTTCCCTTGCTGATGGACATTTGCAAAGAGGTCCAGGAAATATCGATTCAAGGCGCTTAACCGGGGGCTGCGGACATGGGAGCGGTACGTACGTCCGGGCTTTTCGGAAAACACCAAGCAGATTTCATAAGCCAATCACAGCTGGCTTGGGGGTGCCTTGGGCTCTGGATTGCATGGCAGGAAGTCTGTTTGAAGGATTCTGAACTGTGAGGTCCCAGGATGATGTTGTCTGTACTTTCGCCAGAATACAGACACATTGCAGGTAGCTTTATTCTGGGATTTAGCGATTGGCGCACAGATGTATGAAGGGTATCAGTACTCAGCGTTTAGCATAAGCGGCTGAGCAATAGCGACGTCTGCCTTGATGCTGGTGTTATGCAATTTATATTTTACTTACAACCTCTTCGTAAAACTTTTGCCCAAAATCATTCAAATAAGCCCCGCCTAAATCACCAGTATACGCTCCACCCCTTGGTAACTGGATTAAGCATGTCGAAGACAAAGGAGAGAAATCCAACTTACTACCTTCAGGCCAGATCTTATCCTTTTGTTTCTTATCAGTCGTTCTATCCATGTGCATTTTGTAACTGTAGAACTGTTTTAAGCACTCAACCCCACGATAAGGATGCATTAATTCAATGCTAAATATGAGTGTATTATATTCATCAATCGTAAATATTTTTTCCTTGAATGTCTTTACAAAAAGAATGCCAAGAATTTTGGCTTTGTTGATAGCTTGATATCTATCCAATGCGACAACTGTTTCTTCAATGAGTGTTGTAAATTTCTTATTGCTTCCGATCAATTCATCTATTTTTTCATCATCCCAAAAATTATCTGGAATTTCCTTTTTTATTGGACCAATGAATAGTGCATACTTCTTAATAAAAAAGCTCAAATGCACATTGCTAATAATTGTATGACCAAGGGAAATCCATTTAATAAATGGTACAGATTTTAAAGTGTCGGCATCCTTGACTATGCAGTCTATAATTTCACCAACTCCAAGTTCTGCTGCATCTTCAATAAATTTACCCGCTGGTTTCTTAATAACTTCTATAACCGAATTTTCATTATTTGCCATCAATCGCCTTATTTTCCTTTTATTTGCATAACGGTTTGCGATCAGGGGCCGCCGAGCGAAGCTGAGGGGACAAGGGGCGAGACGCCCCTTGCGGTCCGCTGTATTGCTGAGTTGTACAGATTGGTACGCTTAACTCGTTGAAATAGAAATGATTATTGTGCTTTTTTCTATAATTGAACCCATTCCATCATTACCATCAGCATTGCAACAGATGAGGAGACCGTTTGATTCCTGTATGTAATCTCATTTTTTTTAGGATCGGGATCTTTTTTAAACGCAACGTCCAATGCTTTTACTAACTCTTTTGCAAAAACCATAATGGTGTCCATTGAGGTTATTTTTGACTGAATTTCAGGTTTAAAACTTTTATTTTGCCAAGCTTTAGAGACAAAATCTCCGCAAGTTGCTAATTTATTTTGAAAGGTGGCATTTTGCCATTCTAATGCTGTTGCATTATGCAATGTTCCCCCTTCATACCATTCTTTCGCGCAAACACTTGTGGGAATCAGCATTATCATAAAAAGTAATAATAATCTTTTCATTTTTATGACTCCTATTAGTTATTTTAAATTATGATTTGTGATCGGTTATGTACAACGACTGAGCTCTCGGGGCAAAAACTGGACGGCGGACCCGGCGAGTTTTTGATCCCGAGCAGCGATTTGTTAGGCAGCTCCGTCTTGTTTTACCACCATGTATGCATCAACTTCTGGAAAGTCTATCATTCTGAGCTTCAAACCCTTTTCCGGTTCCACTTTAGCGGGAAACTCCGCAATACCAATTTTGCAGTATTCTTCGACCTTATGCAATTCACGATAGTGGAGAATCCGTTTTGCTGCGCGTAATGTTCGTTCACGCTTTATGTCCAACACACAATTACAAACATTGTCAAAAGCCTCCAGCCATTCATCAAGAATGTTAATCACAGGAAAACTTTCTTTCATTCTTTGGAGCTCGTCAGCTAATGCAGATTTCCAGACATGTCGTTCCTCCAGCAATTTGTTACGATCAAAATCCAAAGTCAATTGTACACCTTCCATCTCTACAGAAGCTGTGAAAGAGAATTTCAATGGTGGCACTCCAACATGTTGGGCGTAGTTTCGTAGCTTGTATAAAAATCGATAAGCGAAAACCGAATCATAGATTTCTGACAAATGAGCCTTCCAACGATCACGTTCCTGAGATTTTTTTCCGTAGAATCTACTTATAGATTTGCCAGAGTGATCCAGAAACGATCTGAAGATGCTCAAAATATTAAGTAGAAGGCGGCTATAATTCAGTCCGATTTCGTCCATTTTTTCCGGCGATATTGCTCTGTCCTGGCAAAATGACGCTCCATAGTTCGCCACTGCTTCCAAAAAATCGTGGCAGTTCATACGAACGCTCTGGCCTAATTTCAGAGTTCCAAAGTAATCAGCCAGGAAAGATTTATCTTTCGTAATTTCCGCCAACTCTGTGGCGGTCAACCGTTTAATTTCCGTTATCGAACTCGACGGTTCTGATTCGCCTTGTTTATTACGACCGATTTTTACCAACAGTATGGTCTTTGTCTTTTTCATTTTAACGATTCATCTTGCCTAACGACAAGGCTGACTTGAAGCGGGGAAATGATAAAAGATGAAAACCGACGACCGCTATTTCCCCACTTTCAAGTCAAGCCGTTGGTGTACGCCCGGCATGGGCGTGAACTTATGGGGTGTAAGTCCCCTGTATGTGAACCCTGTAATGTCGTGAGACATGACAGAAATACTAGCCGAAGACAAGGGCGGAACCGTGAGGGACCGTCCGGAGGAAGTCCGAGTGCAAAGTCTATGAGCCGACGAACAGAAACAGCATACAAGGCCCAGTCTCCGGGTAAGTTAGCACAACATAACAAAGCCCCGAGTTCAGGAGATAGGGTAAATGCTGCGGTTGTGTAGCAACAGTTCACGTTCTTATCCGGGGAGGCCTGCTCGGCAAGCGGTCATTTGACAGCGCTTTGCATAGTAACATGCAAGGTGACCGAGCAGGAGTCAGCAGCGGCCATAGTAGGCGCGGAAGTCGCCAGTGGCGGTATGGCGATTGGAAACGAGCCGAGACCCACACAGTGGAGGATATCTCGGAAGTCTCCCCCTGCCGAAGGGCCAAACGCGAAGAACAGTGGCATGCCCCATGAGCTCTGAAATGCAATGAACCCGAACGGGGGAGCAACTAAACAGACGCGTCATGGAAAATCGTGCTTCTGATGATCAAAAGCAGTTGCCGTCAGCTTTTCAAAGAGCTGTTTTAGATCATATACCTGGCTACGGCCCGGTACCTTCGTGAACCGCCCGGTGCGGACCCGCATGCTGGGTGGTGTGGGGGCTGGGGGTGAAATACCCTCGGCTACCCGATTATGTTTGGTTTTCCCGATATGCATCAACAAGCCAAAGCACACTCGTTATTAGGTTTATAGACTTACAGCTATTGGAATAAGTCCCATAGTCCAAATGCTTAGCATCGCCGTGTAAAATTCCGTTTCTATTTGGTGCTATGGACTTGTCTTCTTCTGCACATTTATTTGAGTTTTCGTGAAACTGGGTTGTTTCTCCAAAATTATCAAAGAAAGCGTAACTGATAGCACAACCGCCAAAGCTCTTGTCTATAAATGCTTTAATTTTTCTTTGTTTATCTTGACGTCGGCTAAAAACACTTTCACCGATTAGCTCTTCAAATACCCCATCGGATTGCGCTAAAAGTAATGGAATACTGGCAATATAATTCTTTTCTTCGTGTAGTTTGAGCGCAACTTCGATGATATGTGTCCTGAGGTTCGCTTTGCTTACAATAAAACTTTTTGTCTTATCATAGCTTTGTTGAAACTTTGACAACATTCGAGCATCGATAGTTTCTTGGCTTCCCAGCGTGGCGTTTCTTAATTTTCCTGGCATAGTCGGTGAAGGATACCAACCATACTTCACAGCCTTTTCCCAAGTTTCTGAAAGCTTTAAAGGTAAAAGGTCAATTTTAGTTTCTATATAATCAAATATTCCCATATTCCCCTATAAAACATAACGTCCTGCTCACCTGCCGGTGTGAAGCGGTAGAGGAACACCGGTCAGAGTGCAGCAGGCAGGTTATGTGGCTTTTGAATATAGCTGATTATTTAAGGTTTCTTGCTTTTTCAAAACCAGCCGCGGTAAGTCGGAAAAGTGCACCACCGGCATGTTCGATATAACCATTTTCGCAAAGTTGCCTAAACGCTTCATAATACTTAGCCAATAAAGCCGGATCATTTTCATCCCCCATGTCGACCCCACCAGCCCTAACAATTGGATACGCAAGTTGGTCAACATTTAGAATATGGAATTCTCCAGACTTAGCTGCCGAGCGAAGAAGTTCTTTCTGTGTTTCGGAAGGGAAATGTTTTTTTAAAAGGTCTTTGCCGTTTTTGACAAGGTCACATGAATCCTTAAGAGTTGAAAGAGGGTTAATCATATTTTTCTCCTTAATTCATGCCACATAACGACCGCGATAACCTGCAGCAAGATTACTGGTAATAGGCCAAGGCAGGTAAACACGGAAATTAATTATGTTGATTGAACGAGCCTCTTGCTGTCAGCGTTAATTGCATGGTTATAATGTTGTATATTATTGTAATAAATTTAGAGAGATAAGCTGCCACTCGTCATCACTTATTTGTTTTATTTCACCAACAAATTTAATTCGTAACATTGCTCCAAAGCTATTTTGAGCATCAACATATGACACGATTCTATAACTTTGATTCCCTAAAGCTGTTACATGATCTAGTTTGCCGTCGAAGACCCCAGGGAACTCCGCAGTGCTTGGAGACTTAAGATCTCGTTTTACAAAATCTTCCATCATGATATAGGCCATTGACTTATTATCTTCACTTTTCCATGCGTTTGGGTCTCTTGGCTTACCATTTTCGCTATCAGTGCTTCCAACTGCAAGAAACGCAAAAATCAAAAAAACTAATATTGAAAAAAAATGTCTAATTGTATTGTTTTTTGATTGCATGGTGCCCCCTGGCGTTAATTGTAAGCAAAGATAGAATAAAAAAAGAAAAGTAAAATATTATGTCGTATAAGCAATATGAACCTTCAACAACTTGAAATAACTGTAAGAATTCGGCAGCAACACTACAAATAAGCGGAATGGATATCCAAAACCATGCAGATATATTTTTTAAATTATTTTGCCATATTTCGATCAATAAATAGGTGGCGGAATAAACCCATATACCGTCTGGCAGGGAATAAAGAATAAGATTAGGGATGTTTTTCTTTGTATCGCTCAATAGACTCCGAATAAACATGACCTCATCCAACAATGAAATATTGTCAATCCATATAAAAACGGTCAAGCTTTCCTTACGAAACAGAATATATATAAGTGCTCCAAGCAAAACTGGGACAAAACCATGCAATATTAAATGGAGGTATTTTTTCATTATAACTATTAATATACAGAATAAGTTTTTCTGTATAATCAGGATATTGAAGGCCAAATACAGAAAAAATTCTGTATATCACGGATATTGGGACAAAAAGCGGAAAACCTGAAAGCCAAGCAACTTGTTTCAGGGTTTGGTTTTCAGATCCCTTGGCGGATAATCATCAGCCTTAGCCCATGCAGTTTCAATATCACAGATGCCGGAACCGTCAAGTCTACCCAAAGATTTCATTTCAACATCAGAACTGTCAACCACAAAACGTGGAACACTGATTTCTTGCCACGATCTGTGATTTTTACCCCCTGATTTTATTGCAGATAACATACAATCTCGGCTGCGTCAACCAACGGATGCCCCAACACATGTGTTCCTGCCAACGTCCAACCTTTTGAAAAGGCTACAATCTTGTGATAGGCTTCCAGATATCTATTAGAATCATGGGTCTGCCGCCCTATTTCATTGGAAGATTTTTCCGACGCATGAACCATTTTTGAATGTGAGTGAGGAGTAGATTGAACCTCTTAAAAGAAATTTTCAAAAACGAGGTTTTTCCTGCACTGGGTTGTACTGAGCCGATTGCAGTGGCGTATGCTGCCAGCATTGCCTCCAAAGAAATTGGAGGTAGACTTGAAGAAATAGATATAACCGTTGACCCTGGGGTTTACAAAAATGGCTTGGCTGTGACAGTCCCGAATATCGGAGGAAGAAGAGGGAATCTGATTGCAGGGGTCCTGGGGGCCTTGATCAGACAGCCCGAATTGAAGATGGAAATTCTAAATGGCATCAGAGAGGGCATGATAAGCAAGGCCTAAGGGCTTGCGGGGCGCAGGCCTGCACAGATCTGCCCTCTAGCCGCCCCCGTCACTTGCCCACGCCAATCACAGGTTGTCCACCACCGTTTTCAGCTTGGCCTGAATCTGCTTAGCAATGTCCCGCAGCTTTGGGTTCTGAATCGCTTGCATGGATGCAATTGGGTCTATGGCGGCTACTTCCACATCTCCTTCTGCATTCTCCTGCACAATTACGTTACAGGGCAACATTGTTCCGATTTTGTCTTCTGCTTGCAAAGCTTGATAAGCAAAACGCGGATTGCACGCACCGAGGATTCTGTATTTTCTGAAGTCCACGTTTAGTTTTTCTTTCAACTTGTCTTTGACATCTATGTCCGTGAGGATTCCGAACCCCTCCTTTTTCAGTTCCTCGGTGACTCTTCCAAGAGCTTGGTCGAACGAGATCTGCAACGTTTTGCTAAAATAGTAACTCATAAGGCAAGCCTCCCTACCGCAAATTTGACGGCTTCGTAAAAAGTCCAATTTCTGTGTTGCGCTGCATCCTTCGTCACTGCGGAGTACAGAAACTACGCCTCATTCCTCAGGATTTGCGCGCCTTGAACTTGGAGCTTTTTGCTTTGCCGTCTAATTCGGACTTTTTACGAGACCATTCATTACTGGGCAAAAAGAGTCTTCCCCTTGATGGCAGAAGCAACTCGGGCCACATTCGCCCCGTGATGCTGAGCGGCCTCGATCCTCTCATCAGGAACCCCGCCCTCAATAGGCTTGAGATCCTCTGTCATGGAGCGTCCGTAGGGGCCCCACTGTAGCCCTCCATTTGGATAGCCCGGCGTGTTCTTGGGCAAAGGCACCAATACAAGGCCCAGCTCGGCCAGGTTGGTCATCATGGACAGCATGGCCAGCTCGCAGCCGCCCCCGCTGTTGCCGTAGCCGCCGCCGCTTACGAAGACGGCTCCCACCTTACCAATGATCTTGTCGGCCATCCAGAGCTGGCTGCACACCTGATCGATGAAGCGTTTCACCCGCCAGTCCATACTGCCCATGTGGACCGGTGATCCCAGAATCAGAGCGTCCGCGGCCTCCACGTCCTCTTGCGTGGCTTCTTCAGCCGTTTTCACCGTGGCCTGTGCCCCATTCACCGTGCCCACTCCGGCGGCCACAGCCTCGGCCACCTTATTGGTGCTGCCCCAGTCGGTGGCATACACTATCAATACATTAGCCATAATCCACCTCCGCTTTTTGGTTTTGATCTATTCCGTAATGCCTCAAGGTTTTGCATTCTTGTATTCTGTGCTATTTGTAAACAGCGTAAACTAAGGAGTAAATGGGGTGATCAATGTATTTTGCGAAAAGATACACTGTATTTCTTGGGGGATGGCCATGCGTTCATGCGTTTTCTTCGGCATCAAGAAATAGATGTTTTCCCACGGCCAATCTTCTTCCCCTCTCTATTGCCCGACTGACGCTGGATTGGTACAGGCCGAGTTTTGTCTCACCTGTTGAGGTTCCAGTCGTAGTAGATGTACTCAAACTGAATTGTCTCCGCATTTTCCCTAATATAGAGTCGAGTCTGCTCGTCTGCCAGATAGTCATACAGAAAATCCACAACGCCCAGTCTTCCGCCAAAATCAGGCCCATACCAGCGGAAGATCTCTGAGATAAGCACCTTGCCCTGTTCCGGGAGCACGATGACTTCAGAGGAATTCACAAAGCTCCTGGCGGCAGCTTCAAGCTGGTCGTAGATCGTCGCAGTCTCATAGTAGTCAATGGGCGCACACGACCTGGACCCGCACACCAGCGCAAAGTGAATACGGGGGTCAACGGGTTTCAGGATCCAGGCCTTGCGCGGATCTTTGGGGCCAAACTGGTGCAGCAGATGAAACCAGGGGCGTGCGTTGCCCCGCAGGATGCCATGTTCTATGTCGTCAGCCGAAAAGAAGTGACTGCCGATCACATACTTCAGGCGGCTGAAGAATTCCGGAGCCTCTTGCACAGATTTCTTGATATCAAGAGACACAATGCCATCCACGACGATCGTATTGTAAAGGTTCGTCCAGAAGGCAAGCTTGTCTCGCCGTCCCACAAGGCGGCGCAAATCGAACTCGCGCAGACTGTTCGTGAGAACCCGGTACTGCTGATACTGCTTTGACTCCCGTAGCGCGCCGTAATCCACCAGGCCGCGCTTGGTGTCGTAGAAGGCATCCCGAAGAACCCGGATACATCGCATCAGGTCGCCGGCAAGATTGTCTGATGCAACCTCCGGTGCCTGGTCACCGCTGTTCAGGATCAAATCCGAGGAAAGCAGGCTCCGCACTTTGGCTGCTATGCGACTTGATCCTTTCTCGGTTTCGTAGAACTCGTGAACCAGGTCAATAAACAGGGCTGCTGTCCAGCTGAAGTTGTCGCTTCCATAACCCGTGCCGTCAAAAGAGTCGAAATACTCGTAAAACCCAAAGCGGATGGGCAGCTGCAAAAGGTCTTTCTGAAGGGAGTCGGCCTTTGCGGCGTAGCCGTAGCGACGCAGGCCGTGGGCAAGCATCCAGTTAATGTTGATCCACACCGGCCCCCGCCAGTAGTTGGCCCGGTCAAAGCCTTCAAGTTGTGTGTCATAGTTAGGCATGGTAAAGCAGTTTCCCTGATGAAGGGCGCAAAACGATGCCGAATCAAGACGCTGATAAAGGTGCTCTGCTTGTTCTCTGCTTGCTGCTCCCGCAAAAAGGGGCAGGAAGCCTGCCGAGGTATCCACCTCGATAGGAGCGTCAGACACCAGGTCGTAGCAGTCAAAGATCCTGTGTGCCGGGTGCCAGAGCTTGTCACGAATCGCAGCCCCGGTCTTTTCGGCCCAAGACAGGGCCTGATCCGGGGGTTCACCAATCAACTTTGCTATTTCGGCAAGTGACTCATTGGCCCGACACAAAACAGAGTTAAACAAAGAGTCCTGCACAAGAAACGGACAAGACTCGGCGATCCGGGCCTCATCGTAGCTGCATCCACGGAACAGGTCTACCAGGTACACGTACCGGTCATAGTCTTCGTCTGAAGGGCGCATCTTCGGGTCCACACCGTGGTCCAGGTCCTTTCGTTGGTATGGCGGCAGGGTGCCTCGGTCCACCTTTATTCTCTGCAGCGGTGTGTCCCAAGTGGGGGAGTTGTCTATGCCTGACTCCCAGGGGTGACGGATGTAGACCAGCCCTTCTTCTTTCGGGTCCCGCTCCCGGTAAAGGTATGCATGAAGCGCGACAAGCTTCGGGTAAATGCGTTCCAGAAAGGGCAGCACTGTACGCGGGCGTCTGGCGTTTTGGTATATCTTCTCCACGGCCACGGCATGCACTGGCGGCATGGTGATACCTGAGGTGAGTTTTCCTGTCGGGGCGTTCGGGGACCGCTCGGTTTGCCAGAAATCGGGCTCCGGAAAGTAGTGGCCCAGACTCTGAGCGTTGAACACGATCTGCGGCACCATGCCGTTTTGCCACTGGTTGTCAAACAGGGTTTCGATTTCCAAGATGGCCCGGGGGGTGTCGTAGTGTGCTCGGCCTATCGCAATGAACCCGGAGTCCCAGTTCCACTGGTGGGGGTAAAGGGATGGGGCTGGTTTGGTGGATGAACCCATCCAGTTTTGGTCAAGGATGTGTTTGGCCTTTTCAACATAGTTGGAAAAAATTCGAGACATGGGTTCTCGTTATCTCTCACAGAGGCACAGAGTTTTTCCTGTCAAGAAATCAGGCCAAGAAATCATCTCTGCGATCTCTGCGTACTCGAGCGATCCTGGGCGAAGCCGTCAAACCTGAACTCAGGCCTCCACTGCCCCTCCTCATGTAAAGCCTGATCCTGCCGTGCACGTGTAGCAGTGGTCGCCAACGGCAATGGGCGTGCCTTCTTGGGGAGGCCCCTGCATTTCAGAAATGTGGGTTTTCTCCCGGGCCAAGGAAAGTCCTTTGGCCAGGTTGAAATCACAATCATAAACATAGCCGTCCCAGGCAACCGAGACGAGCGTTTGGCACATGAGCCCCCCAACAACGCAGGGGTTGAAGCTTGAAGCCAGTCGTTGCAGATAGTTTCCAAGGTTGCCTGATTTGTCAAGCCACTGGCGGAACCTTCCAAGGGGCACATTGGCAAACGTATAGAGATTGTTGAAACCGATGCCCCACCTTTTCTGTAGAAGGATACGGAATCTTTCTTCGGCCTGGGCCTGTGAAGGAGGCAGAAAGGCGCCTGTGGGGTTTGAGACCAGGTCGAGTGCAAGCCCTGTTCCCTGTCTGCCGTAGCCAGCGGTATTGAGCCGTTTTAGTGCACTGATACTCTTTTGAAAAATCCCTTTTCCTCGTTGAGATTCCACCTGTGTCGCATTCAGGGAGGGCAGCGAGGCAACAACAACGGCTGAATGTTTTGTGAATGCATCAATGAACCTGGCAGTGTCGCCGTCTTCGAGCGCTGAAAGATTGGAACGGACCATTAGTCTGTGTGCAAGGGGGGATAGTCTCTGAATCATTGAGATCAGATTGGGATGCAGTTCCGGGGCCCCACCCGTGATGTCTATGGTTTCAAATCGAGCCTTTCGGGCAAAGGCCACCACTTCATCCAATGTCTCGTCGTCCATCAACTCGGTGCGCCATGGCCCCGCATCAAGATGACAGTGCTTGCAGGCCTGATTGCACAACAAACCCACGTTAAGTTGAAGGGTAGTTGTTTTTCCCCTCTCCAATCTGATGCCGTGTCTGAAAAGGGTCCGGCGAAAAGACTCAACAGGCGCAGAGTCCCCCTGGCCTGGCCTCAACGTTTGACGCTCTTGTTGAATGTTGAGACCTGAGTCGTCCGTTCCGCCTTTCATCTCTAGAGTCTCCTTTGCGACTTCATCTTACATGGATAATTTCTCTGCGATGTTTCGCATTTGAACACCGTGTACGAGTGAGGCCCCTCCCCTGATGGCAGTGACAACGTGCACAGCCTCAGTCATTTCACCCACAGACGAACCCTTTTCCAGGCAGGTCCGGGTAAAGGCCTCAATACAATATGGGCACTGGACCGCATGGGCCACCGCAAGGGCTATGAGGGCCTTTTCCCGTTCGGTCAGTTCTCCCTCGACAAACACGGCGCTGTAGTAATCAAAAAACTTCTTTGCCAGCTCAGGGGCCTCCCTGCCGATTTCTTCGAACTTGGCCAGATCTTCGGGTTTGTAATACGTGTCCATAGAAATTCTCCTTCGCATTCAGAGGGTTCCATCAACGGGCTATTGCCCAGATACGAGTACACCTGGCCTCACCCCTTATAACCAAACATAAATTTTAAGATGCTTCTGACCTTGGGGCTGAAGATCTTATTCGCATAGTACTTGCCTGAACTTTTCTTGTGTATCTCAGAAAGTGTGGGATAGGCAAATATCTGAGTGGCAAGGTCAGATAACTTCATACCTTTGTTTACCGCCAAAACAGAGGCGCCTATCAGTTCTCCGGCATGAAGCCCTACGATTTGGACGCCAATGATCTTATCGGATCCTTCTCCAGTGAGTATCTTCATCTTTCCCTGATATTCGCTCTCTGCCAGGGCGCGGTCCACCTCCTCAAAGGCTTCCACGTGGATGTCATAGGCAATGTCTTCCTTCTTGGCCCGCTGCTCGTTATAGCCGATGGACGCGATCTCCGGATCCGTGAAGATAACCCAGGGCGTCATGTTGTAGTTGATCTTGCCCGGGATGTGCATGATGGCATTTCTTACGATCGCAGATCCCTCTGCGCCCGCGATGTGCGTGAAAGGAAACTTGCCGTTTACGTCTCCTGCTGCATAGATGTGCTTTTGACTTGTCCGCATGCGAAGGTCTGTCTCTACGCCCTTATTCGTATAGTCAACACCGGCGGCCTCCAGGTTTAGTCCATCAACATTTACCCTTCGTCCCGTGGATACCAGTATTTCATCACATTGAATGGCTTCTTCTTTTCCCTCCTTGTCCTCAATCACCAGCACCTTTTGATTTCCTTCTTTGTAAACCCTCTTTGCCTTTGAGCTCATCCGCAAAGATATGCCATCGTGAATCATCTGCTTGATGACTACCTCTGCCATGTCATAGTCTTCAATGCTTATGGGGTATTCCATCATGTCAATAAGGGTTACTTTACTTCCAAGTCTCACAAAGGCATGGGCCAATTCGGCACCGATCGGGCCTGCACCAAGCACTGCCAGGCGGCCGGGGAGTTCTTTCAGGGAAAAGACTTGCTCGTTGGTGATAAAACCGGTTTCTTGAAGCCCCTCAATGGGAAAAACCATGGGGCTGCTGCCCGTGGCAATGGTAAAGCGACTGCTCGACAGGGTTTTTCCGTTGACCTCGACCTCGTGTTCCGACTGAAATTTGGCACTCCCAAAGATAACCTCCACACCCATTTTCTCAAATCGTTCCACAGAGTCGTGCACTGCCACCTTGTCAATCACATGCCTCACGTGATCCATCACGGATTTGAGATTGCAGGGTGGCACCTGTACCTCAGGCAGACCAAATGTCTTCAAATGCTTTGTGTAATGGTAGACTTTTGCTGTCTTTATCAGAGTTTTACTGGGAACACAGCCATAATGCAGACAATCTCCGCCCATTTTGTCTTTTTCAATCAGAGCCGTCTTGGCACCGAGTTGCGCTGCTCCGGCTGCCACTGTCAGGCCGGCTGCCCCGGCACCAATAATCACCATGTCGTAATCATGCTTGGACACTGTGAACCCTCCTACTCACCCCCCGAAATTAGAGAATACCTTGCAAATGTTTGCACCAACATATTCGCTAAAAACCTCGCCATGCATGTCCCCCGTGCCTCATGACATTTTCTGCCTGCGGGGGACCCCAGGTTCCCGACTCATAAGAATGCAGCGACCTTTCACGCTCCTTGCACGTTTCACAGGCATCCAGGATGGGCGATAGAAAAGCCCAGCACTCTTCCACGCCGTCCTGGCGAACGAACAGCATGTGATCTCCCAAAAGACAGTCCAGAATGACCTTTTCGTAAGCATCCAAGAACGTCCCTTCCTGGACCGTGCTGTAATGAAAGTCCATGGTCACGGGTTGAAGGCAGACCACCGCACCGGGAAGCTTGGCCTCAAAGGTTATTGCGATTCTTTCGTCGGGTTGAATTCTCAAGGCCAGCACATTCGGCTGAATGCTTTCGGACAAGACATTGCCAAACATGAGGTTTGGAACCTGCTTGAACTGAATGGCGATTTCCGTTATCTTTTTTGCCAACCTTTTGCCGGAGCGCAGATAAAACGGCACCCCTTGCCATCGCCAGTTGTCGACGAATAGCTTGGCCATGGTAAAGGTGGGAACGAGTGACTGCTCACTGACGCCGGGTTCTTCCCTGTATGCGACCACTGGCTTCCCGTCCATCTTTCCGGATACATACTGGCCTAGGACAAGATGATCATCAATGTGATCGACCGGAAAGGGCCGAAGAGACCGGAAGACCTTTACTTTTTCATCCCTCACCCGGTCTGCCTCAAACACGGATGGCGGCTCCATGGCGGTCATGGCCAGAAGCTGAAGCATGTGGTTTTGAAACATATCCCTCAGAACTCCTGTTTGCTCATAATAGGCGGCTCGGTGTTCCACCCCCAAGGTTTCTGCAGCCGTAATTTGCACGTGATCAATATATCTGCGATTCCATATGGGCTCAAAGATTGCGTTGGCAAAGCGAAACATCAATATGTTCTGCACTGTTTCCTTGGCCAGGTAGTGGTCGATTCGATACATCTGATTCTCGCTGAAGAACTCCTGGATATGTTGATTCAGTTCCTGAGCGCTTTTCAGGTCCCGGCCAAAAGGTTTTTCGATGACCACTCGGGACCATCCGGCCCCGTCTTGCCTTTCTTCTGAAAGCCCTGCCTTGCCCAGGTCCCGGATGATCTTCACGTACTGAGTGGGGGGCACTGCAAGATAGAAAAGCCGGTTTTTTGAAACAGGCGGGGCATGAGGCTGTTTGTTCAAAAAGGCCGCAACTTCGTCAAAAGGGGCCTCTGCATCAGGGTTGATGCCCTTGTAATGGAGCCGCGATGCAAAGACGTCCCAGTCCTTTTCAGCAATGCTTTCACCGGTCAGGGTCTGTATGGAATCTCTAATGAAAGCCCTGTATTGTTCTGTGGTCATGTCATTGATGTCGGTCCCCAGAATCACACACGTGTCTGGTAACACACCGTTTTGAAAGAGCCTGAAAAGTGCCAGGATGATCTTTCTTCTCGACAGGTCGCCGCAAGCACCGATGATGACAATTGAGCACGGATCAAGGGGACCTTCAATCAGGCACGACCCACCGCCTTGCGCCGGCGTTCCCTGGACCCTGACCACGGTTTCGCTCGCTTGGTTGGTCCGGCTATCTTGATTCATCATAGTGCAGGCGTTCGAAAATATGACTACCTATCGGGCAATTTTTTTCCGGCAAAACCGGAGGCTGCTTTTCCCTGGCCGCCGTCTCCCGGCCGGGGGAAAATTCTATCTCCTCCGTGTCTCTGTGGTTATATCGCTTTTGCCCTAAACCTTATCTGGCATCCGGCACCTGGAATCAGCTTATTTTCTTCACCCCGTGTCCGCCAAACTCGTCACGCAGTGCCGCAATTACTTTTGCGCTGAACGATTCCTTCTGCCGAGACCGAAAGCGTTCCAAGAGAGAAAGGGTAATAAGTGGTGCGGGAACATCGTTTTCAATGGCCTCTGCCACTGCCCAGCGACCTTCGCCAGAATCCTGGACATAACCCTCTATGGACCCCAGATCATGATCTTTGCCGAAGGCATCCTCTGCCAGTTCCAGGAGCCAAGAGCGCACAACGCTGCCCTGATTCCACAGATGGGCAATCTTGTGCAGGTCAAACCCGAAATCCTTTTTCGCGTTCAAGATCTCAAAGCCCTCGGCATATCCCTGAAGCAGGACATACTCAATGCCGTTATGCACCATCTTCACAAAGTGCCCCGCCCCGCTTTTTCCCACATAGGCGTAGCCGTCTTCCGGGGCCAGTGTCTCAAACACGGGCTCCACCTTCTTGAAGACATCTTCGTCGCCGCCAACCATCAAGCAGTAGCCGACCTTCAAACCCCAAACGCCGCCGCTTGTGCCTGCGTCAAGAAGGGAAATTCCCTTTGTTCTGAGAGTTTGCGCCCGTCTTATAGAATCTTTGTAAAGGGAATTACCCCCGTCTATCAAGGTGTCTCCCCCTGCCAAGCAGGAGGACAGATTGGTTATGGTCTCCTCTGTGGGATTGCCGGATGGCACCATGATCCAGAGGGCACGGGGAACATCGAGTTTGTCAACCAACTCCTGGAAGGAACTCGCGGGGAGGGCCCCTTTGTTCTCGGCTTCTTTCACTGCCTCGGCAATCGGGTCATAGACAACGATTTCATGGCCGCCCTTCAACAAACGCTCAACCATGCGGCCGCCCATTTTTCCCAAGCCGACAAATCCAAGCTTCATGCGATATCCCTCCGTGTCGGTGTCATGAACTGTTTTTCCAGTGACAACATGCCACGTGGACGCAGAAGCGTATATGGGGTAAACAATGTATTTTTCAGCGAGACAGGCTGTATTTTATGAACAGAAACTGGGGGTCCTCTGCTGTTCATGACATCCCCACTCTCAGACATATCCTGCAATCTGTGGCGTATCTGAGGAAATCTTCGGCGTTCCAGACTGTGACCCCTTTAACAAGTTTGTCTTCTTCGAGTTCCATCATGTCTATGGTCATCTTGCACGCGATTAACTCAACGCCCTCCAGTTGGGCCATCTCCTGGAGTTCAGCCAGACTGGGGATGTTGGCCTTATCAATTTTTTTCTTCATCATCCCGGTAGCCAGGGTGGTCATGCCTGGAATGGCTCCCATGACACCCGGCGGGAAGAACTTGGCCCTGTCTCGCCCCACCTTTCAGTACCAGGTTCAGGCCCATGAACGAGTAGAAGATCTTGCTCTCCATGCCCTGTCGGGCTGCGTTGATCCCCAAAACCAGAGACGGATAAGCCCTGTCAATGGTATCCTTTACACAAATAAAACCTGCCTTTTCTTTCTTCTCATCCATTGCTTTTCCTCCTCTCACTCTTGACGGCTTCGTAAAAAGTCCATCTGCGGCGTTGTGCTTCATCTTTCGTCATTAGAAAAAAGTGCCTAAAGTTAATGTGAACGCCTTCGGCGTTGTCAATCTCAAGCTTGGGGCCTCCGTCTTCAACAGCACAATCTTCAATCGTCAATCTTGGCGCAGCCCAAGATCAGGGATGCATCAGGGTTTGGCTCAGGGGGTAGATCCGCCTTGCTGTCTCCGGAGAAATGGACGTATGCCAGTGGCCGGTGTAGACAGCAACAGCCCAAAAAACAAAGAAAACCGTGAGCACTGCAGCAGGTAACAGGTGTGGAGGCGTTATCTTAACTCCGGGGACAGAAAGCGTAAGACAATCCTCTTGTGGGCAAGCCTCCACACATTCCATGCATCCGATACATTCTGCGTCCCGCACGGTTTTTTTTCGTGATACCCGTATGGATGCGGGACAAATTTTTTCGCAGTTCTTACAATCTATGCAAAGATCCTCCTTTCGCTTTACCTGGGCAGGGCTAAGCAGGCCTAGCAACCCGAGTAACGCACCGTAGGGACACAAATATCTGCACCAGAAATTGCGCAATACCAAGGAAATCAAGACGAGGACTACCATTACTTGCAGTGCCAGCCTCGATGGTTCCAAGAAGAAGACAAGCATCTTGCCGTCAACGATTTTGTTATAGGGAG
>SDBT01002971.1_pt1 | contig 29540 bp, 57 predicted proteins | sample 2277101 | NCBI WGS metagenome assembly SDBT01 (sample SAMN10404973, study PRJNA504765) | marine sediment metagenome | isolation source: marine sediment core GS10_PC15, 103 cmbsf | place: Arctic Ocean: Southern Knipovich Ridge | collected 2010
TCCATTGCGTCCGGCCGGATCATCGCCGTGGTCGGCCGCTCGCGCGTCGGGGCTACCGGTTCATCATCCGTCACGTTGTCCAACGCCGCGTCGAGAACGGCCTGCTTTTTGACGATCGTGTGGGCCATCGTCGCGTCGAGAGAGCCGTCTACTACAAGATGCTGGACGAGCACAGACTTCGTTGTGCCAATGCGATGGCACCGCTTTTCGACCTGAGAACATTCGGATGGAGTCCATGGGAGTTCAGCCAACACAACATTGCTGGATCGGGTCAGGGTGATGCCCACCCCAGCCGCTTGGATGTTCCCGAGAAAAAGATCGGACTTGCCGGCCTGGAAATCGTCTACGGCTTTCTGGCGGTCTTCCAGCTTGGTCTCGCCAACAATCACCACTGAATCCGGGAATGCCTCTCGAAATGCCCCGATCACGTCCTTGTGCCACGCGAAGCACGCCACAGGCACGCCTGCCTCCAAGTAAGCCGTCAAGTGTTCGATGACCGCCGGCACTTTGGATATTGCCAGATCGTGCCGGACCTTCGCCATTTCGCCGAACGCGATGCCCATGGCCTTGCGAAGTGCCGCGACCGCCGCATTGTACTCTTTGATGCCCTCCGCCTTCGCCAATTCAACGTCGGCCTGGAGTTCGGTGAGAGTATCCTGGTACTGTTGAGCAGCCTGAGATTCGGCCTTGATTGCAGCCGAGCATCCATTGGCCGGCAATACGATAACCTGCCGGCGGAGCGGGGGAAGATCCGGCAGAACTTCGGAGGTCAGCCGGCGGACCATGAGCTTTTCGCGGAGCTTGCGTTGGAGTTCCGGGAGGTTGCTGGACCCTGTAAAGTCCCAGCCATAAGAGTCCCGACGTGCGTTGCAGAACCGCTTGGCATACGCGAAGAAGTTTTTGCCCAGCCCAGTAGGATCCGCGTGTTGGAGAAAGGAGAACAATTCGACCGGGCGGTTCACGAGCGGAGTTCCCGACAAACACAATGTCCGTTTCGACTTGATTCCAGGCGTCTTCCTAGTCCCGTAGATCGCCCGCGTCCTCTTCGCCTTCTGGTTCCGCAGATATTGGCATTCGTCGATGACCATTAAATCGACTTCGCCGCGTGCGTCGATTCTCGTCCGATGCTTTTCACACACATCGTAATTGACGATGATGATGTCCGCACCATCGGCCCCGCACGCTTCCCAGTCGGCGGCCTTGCCGCCTTGAATCACGGCAATCTTCATGGGCCGGACGAGCCATTTTTTCAGTTCACGTTCCCAGTTCAGCCGGAGACTGGCCGGACAAATCACGATCACCGATTCGATTTCCGGCAGCAGATTTATCAGCCCAGCAGCTTGTACAGTTTTTCCAAGGCCTTGCTCGTCGAACAGCCCTACCCGCATTTTGTCCAGGCAATATGAGATCCCGGCTTTTTGAAAAGCCATGAACTCCAGCCCTTCCGGGCAAGGGATGTCCAGATCGGAGTCAACCGCCCGGCTGGCCTCCTGAGCCGTCTTGGATTGTCGCTTCTCTGTCTTGGGAACCGGCAGCCACCAGCACGCTTCCCACTCGCCCGTCTTGCGGTCGCGGCCGATCGATATGCCGGCGTCTTTCAGAGATTGCTTGTCAGACTCCCATGCGGCCCAGAAGTCTTCGGAGGGGACCGCCTTGCGTAGATTGCGGGGCCCGTGTTTCGTCTCGACCCGCCGGGCCTCTGACCAGTGGCAGAGTTCGGCGATTTGGATTTGGGTTTGGGTTTCGGACGCCATCGCTTCACCTTTCCTTTTCGTGTTCACCTTTCCCGGGCTTTAGACTGAATTTCTCTGGCCTTCGCTTTCAGGTCGTCACCCATCGCGTACAGCTTCGCTTTCGTCTGCGACCAGTCCACCAACTTGGCGAGTTTGTTGGCCGCCCAGAAGGCCGCTTCCCGTGATTGGAGTTCGGTGCAGACCGCCCATCCGGAGCGATTGTGCGTCACCCGCCAATCGTCTTCTGCCATCCGGTGGACGATGAGGTCCTCGCAGCGGCCAACCCAGCCCGTCCGAGAATGCCTGCCTTTGGGGCCAGCGATTTGGAATTTGACACACCTCATATCAATACTCCGCAAAAGTCATCGGCTGAAGGGGCCGCAGGATGAGTTCGCCATCCTCAACGTCCAACTCCAAGCGGGTCTCGCAGCACTCGCCGCAGACGGGCTCACAGACCTCATCCTCGCCGTCCCAGAATGACGGCACCCAACCGTCGTCAACTACTTGATTCATGTCTGCCGGGGCGTGCCGGCCGCAGAAATGGCACTTCATCGCTTCACCCTTTCAATACTGAGGCCACGGTCTCCCGGCCAATCAGGCGGGGAGTGGAAACATGGAGTAGCTTTCGGTTGTGGACCCAGCGGCCGACTGCCCAACTGCACTCATCGCAACACAGGTGGTACCACCGGCCATCGATCCGGTACAGCGTCCCCTGAGCAGACCATCCGCCGCCTTGGCAATCGTTGCCGAAATACCCGGTGCGGAATTCCCGCCCGCAGTTGTCGCAAGACTTACGGGAGCGGGCGTCTGATTTGTCTGTGGAAGTCACTTGCCTTTCCCTCTCACCGCCCCGCCGTCGCCGGCGGTTAAACAAGCATTGCTCTGGCCTCCGCTTTGGCGATTTCGGCGCGGGCGATTTCGGCCATGTTCTCAATGCAGTTGGTCGCATGCTGGAGTGGATCACGATTGAACGGGCCTTCGGTTTTGGCTATCTCACGCATTTGGTCAATCGCATCGTCGTACGGGCTGCTGCAAGTTCCTGCTGCAAGTTCCTGCTGCAAGTTCCTGATTCGAGAGCCTGCCTTCTTCCTTTGCGGCCGCCTGTTGAAGCCCTGAGAGTATCTTCATGGCGGTTTGCGCATTCTCCACCGACTGACTCAACAGTCGATGAACACGGTCCAACTGAACCTTCTGCCATTCCAGCGGTGTGCCGGGCCTGTCAGTTGAATTGCTCATATCGCAGTTCCTTTCGCTTGAAGCCTTGCCCCTCACCATCGACTCATCCCGTCGGACTCCTGATGCAGGAGTCCTCGGGGCCAAGTCGGCTATTTGTCCTTGATGGAAATACACCACAATTCTCCATTCTCACGTTTGCGGATGTGCGGGCCATTTTTGTCGTACCATTGTACTGGCCGTATTTGACCGACCCGATACAACCGCTGAAACTCACGTTCATCAATCGTCTTCATCGTCTCACCCTTTCTGTCAGTGCCCCGCTTGCCCCTCACTACCTCCATTCGGTTGTGCCGGTTGCTGGCCGGCAATTACATCAAAATGCCGAGATCAACGGGATGAGGGCGCTTGCCACACGGCACATACACCTCAGTCTTTGTACCGAAGGTAATCTCATCCCACGCCTGCTGAATTGCAACACTGCCAACAAGTCGCTCGGCATCACGTCGGCTGATTTGATGATTGTAGCGTGCCGTTTTAAGGGCCTCGGAAGCAAGCACACTTATCCCATGGGCAGTGACTACATATTTCACATTCATCGTCTCTCCCTTTCGCTTGAAGCCTTGCCCCTCCAAAACAACAGCCCCAGACCGGCGGGGTGAAGCGTCCGCCAAATCCAGGGCTGTCTGAGCCGTTGCTGTGTTTCGCATGTGCTTCACCTCACATGACTAATTGTACGCATCGACAAGTATATTGCAATACCTTTTTTCGGATTCTCCTAAGCTGCTGTGGCCTACCGGGTTGCGGCAACGAAAGTCAACCCGGCCCGGCAGGACGCCCCACGTTCCTTGGGATTTTGCCGAATCTCCGGACCTCTGCCGGGGCAATCAGCCATTGCGTCCCGATCGCGTGGGCCCGCAGGCGTCCGTTCCGGCAATACCTCCGGACAACATCGGCCGAAATCCCCAACATACGGCCCGCCTCAGTGGTGTCAATCAATAGTGCGGACACGGGATCAGCCTCCGAGTAGTTCGGTCACCAACTGGACCAGCATCTCGACCAGAAGCACGAGCAACGCCGGGAGAGCCTGCGGGGCGTCGCCGGCCGGATCGACGGTCATCAACGCGGCCCGTAGACTGGCAAACTGCTGTTGATCGTCAGGGCCCATTTGCGGCAAGCGGTCGGGTGGGCCGAGCAACATGCCTTGACCGAAACCCCACACGTTCCACAGCGACGCCCCGAACAGTTCCTTCTCTTCCAGGATCGTGTTTGCCGTGACGATCCGAATGCAGTCCTGAATCTCCTCCATGGGGAAATTCGGCGGGTAGGCTACTTGAACCACAGTACACCTCCATATTCAAAAGGTATCGAACACCAAATCCACTTCTTTAGAGATTTCATCGGGCAGCCTGTGAGGCAAGGATTCAAACGCATTCTCAAAGTCGCATAATGCGACTTGCCCCGCCGGACTGCTTACTTGAGGGGCATCTATGCCGACATAGTTGTTGTGGGTGCAACTTGCGTCGTGAGCAAACGCCTTGATTTCCTGAAGGCACTCCAATACTCGCGTTCGCTCAACATCGAACCTATTTGCCTGGGCAATGCGGATGCACTCATAGACGGCTTGGAACGGAAATTCAGACATGCAATTCTCCAAGAGCAGGCCCAAGGAATCGAACCTCACGACCGCGGCGGTTACTTGCGGGAGAGGTAGTGTACCTGAGCGACGATTCCCCGCAAGCCACAGCGATAGGCAACCCATGCCGGCCTGCTGCGGTCACCTACACTGCAGTAGTTACTTGCGGGAGAGGTAGTGTACCTGAGCGACGATTCCCCGCAAGCCACAGCACCTACACCGCAGGCAACCGAATCGAGCACGCAACAGCGGACGCCTGTGGACCCTCAAGGCAACCCGCCCGACCACTCGCAAAGGAACCCCGACGGCCACCCGCAAGACCCTTCGGACCGGTTTGACTCGCTGTACGACTTTCACAGTACCGACAACGACCCGGGCCGTGCCGACGACAATCTTGCGGACCGGCCCCCTATATCCAGTCACATGGCAGGCGATATCCGTCGCAGGAGTCTCGTTCATATTGATGGTCCAATTCTCGCCTGCCTGGCCAGCCGCAACACTCGTCGCGGCCAGCAGGCACACAATCCCAATGGCGATCAAAATGCTCCAACTCTTCACTTCAGTTCTCCTTTGCAAAAGGTAACAGGGATTTGATTTTGTCCACTTGGCCTTAACCACTGACTCTGTGGTACGTTGCCCGCGAACTGCTAGAGGCCGAGGAAGAACTGCTTGACGATGACCCAGTCCCACTTTCCGGCTCTTCGTGTTCATCTTCAAAAGGGTCGAACCGCCACCTCCAGGCGGTCGGCGTTTTTCATCTCAGCAGTTGAGATTGCCAGAGTGGCACGCATCACCGCGCTCTGCTCATTGCTGGCCAGAATGTACGTCGGCTCCACCACGAGCACCGAACTGACTCCCTTATCCCGATCGGCTTGCGTCGGGTGTTTGATTACAGCAAATTGGTACAACCTCTCTTGACTCATCTCAAACCTCCTTTGCAAAAGGTAACAGGAATTTGATTTTGTCGATGATTGACTGCACGTCGTCGACGAGCTTTTCCGTCTTGAGTCCCAGCCGCTTGTAGACTTGGACCGTGGCGTCTATCTCGTCTGCGTCGGGAAGCAACTTGCCGAGCCGTCCCTCCAGATCGTCAATTCGCTGGTTTAGTTCTTCGTTCGTCGGAGCATCTGTCTCGTCCGCGTCGGGAACGTGGTAGCGTCCGTCCTGTTCTTGGGTATAGCCCATGGATAGCACCCTGCCCTACAGCAAAAACGGAAGGATCTTCAGGATCAACTCGATCAGCTTCTCGATGAATTCGAGGACCCGGTCCCAGTCGATGTCGTCCCAGCCCTGGGGATTCGCCTCTCGGCTTCTGAGTTCGCCTTGCAATGCTCAGATGCCTTGTGCTTGCAGGCATCGCTTCTCACAAAGCCTACCCGGCTCCTCACATACGAGCCGCACATATAGATCGCGTCCGCTTCAGGGTACGGCACGCGAGCCGCATCGCAGCCCGGGCATCTTTCCGGAACACTCACGGGAGTCACCTCACAGCAAAAACGGAAGGATCTTCAGGATCAACTCGATCAGCTTCTCGATGAATTCGAGGACCCGGTCCCAGTCGATGTCGTCCCAGCCCTGGGGATTCGCCTTGACCAGTTCGGCCAACACGTCGATGGCCAGCATGTCCAGCGGTCCATCAAGATCGGAACGGTCCTTTGACCGCAAGATGCCGACGATGTTTCCGATGGTCAGCCCCAACTGTCGTCGCTTTCGTAACGTCATCATCTGAAGTTCCTCCAAGTGCTTGGAAATAGAATTCGTTGCCGTGCCGGCGGGCAGCAACCATTGGGGCCGCAGCTCCTTCCGTGGCAGTTACTTGCGGGAGAGGTAGTGTACCTGAGCGACGATTTCCCGCAAGCCACAGCATGAAGACCCAGATGGTAACTCTTCCATCTATTATACCCGATCCTTTCGACGGCCGCGAAGGTTTCGCCGTGTGCGTTTTGCAAATGCTGGCCAAGACACATCAAGCAGCCACACTGCCCCCAATGAAGATAGCCGTGGCTCAGCGTCTTTGGCCGGGTCGTAGGCTGGCCAGAATGGACTTGCAGCAAAGCATCGGCCCACGCCGAAGACATCGCCGGGGTCACGTCTGGCGTCAAGGCGTCCTGCCAGATGCCACCCATTGCCAGGATGGAAATAGCGATCGCGTTCATGGCGTTCTCCGGGCGTCTTCATGGATTTCGGTCATCACCCGATTGAAATATGCCTTCCCGACAACACACCCGCCCAGGAATAGGAAGCCGACGGAGAACCACATCACAAGATCTCGCCACCAGCAGAATTCCGGCAAGGCTCCCGTCTCCACGTAGCGGTCAAAGCGTTCTCGACTCATGGAATTATCACGTCCCAATCCAGCGGCGGCGGCTTTGGCCCATCGTAGGCCACGTAACCATACGAGTCCTGATTGACGACCCGCAAAGCATCGGATGCCTTGACTGGCCAAGTGCCCTCGACCTGCGGTCCCCACAGGTCTTCTCGCCACCGGGAAATGTTGAAGTACGGCCCCCAAGTCTGCTGATTGAACACCACGAATTCATCGTCCGCCAGTCCGCAGTGCTTTCGGGCCTCATCGGTATCGTCCATTCCAAGCGTGCTCTGAGCATGGGGCCCGACGCCCGTGAGGCTCACCAACGGGGACCCCGTGCGAGTCCCCGTCAACGTGCCCCCGTGATGGATCATCACGCCGCTGTAGAGCAGATCCCGCAACTCGGCCTTGTTGACGTGGTCCAGTGTGCCGACCTTGACAACCCTGCCCGTCACTTGATCCGAGAACGCTTTCGGCGGACCGCTCCGGCCCCACTGGTTGCCGTAGGATTCGTCCCGGTCCTCCGACCGGCAGTCGTAGCCGTCGTAATTCGTCCGCCGGCTCACCCCGTAATCGCGGGCCCCCGACGCGGCCGTTGACAGGGCCATCCCCTGTCCGCCGTGGCCCCGCAGCCCGTAGATCAATGCTGTTGCGAACGGGTCGCCGAACGCCTGAGACTCGCCCTTGACCGCGACCTCGATTGCGTTGAGCATGTTCATTATGTCCCAGCCACAAGAGCAGGCCGTGCAATTCCCAAATGCTTGCGCTCCCGTCAGGCACCGCTTGTCAAACTGTTGGGCCAACGCCAATGGGGCAGACCGCTTGCCCTCCCCGTCATATAGCGTGCGGCCGATCTGCTCCATGAGCGACGGCGAACCATTGCACTCGTCTCGAAACCGGTCGGATTCGTACTTGGCGATACGACGGGCCCAATTCGGAGAGTCTTCGGTGTCGGCGAAACACCCGACGAATCCACGGTCGTAGGCCCGTTTCATCATTAGGCCGACGCCGCGTCGCACTCCGCTGGTGACCACCACGTCGGCGTTGAGGTCGAGGTAGTTGGCCAGGCAGTTTGATGCCGGGACGAGTTTGCTGAAGTCCATTTTGTGTGCCTTTCCGAACATTGCTATTCGCCATCGCCCAGAGCGTAGTCTGTGCCGAAAGTCAGGGCCATCCATTCAGCAAGGTCGTCAACTGCGAATATCTTGTAGTGCTTCTTTTTCAGTTTCCCTGATCCGTCCCACACCTGTTTTACTGCCAGCAAGGTACCGCCGACTCCCGGTATCCAGTCAACAATCAGCGCGTTGTAATCGCCGGTCTGGTGGCGAATCATAGCCCCAGGCCCAATATCGTCTACGACGGCATCCAGCCTCATCGGCAAGCTCATCACATCGCCTCCCATCCTTCGGCCGTCTCGATCAACACCCGGGCAATCTCCGAAATCTTCCGATCCTGCCCCTCCCACTTATCCAGCGTGGCAGCGTACTTCGTGAAGAAACCACGCCACGCTGAACCGCGCGTGCCGAGAGCCGCCGTGTTGGCTTTGGCGACGGCCCCCGGCACCGCGTCGCGGCGAACGATCTTGCGGGCCGCTATGTCCGCCGCGATCTTGCGGTAGGCCACCGCCAGTTTCGCCGCCTCAATCTTGGCCATTGCCCCCTGGACTTGCTTTGACCAGGCGAGTACCTGTTTGGCAATGTCGGTGTCCGGCGGAGGCGGAGGCGGAGGCGGAGGCGGAGGCGACGAGCCCACGTCAAACTCGTGGATCACCAGCCGGCAGTCAGACAAAGGTTCCCGGTTCACATCGGCGATGATCGCGTAGCGACCGGGAGTGTACGCCTGGAAGACCAGTACGGGGGCACCTGTCTTGCGGTCAGTGAGATCGGCCAGCGTGGCCCCGGGAGGGCCGAAGATCTTCCAATCGAAGTGCGGAACGTACTTGGCTTCCAGCCCGACAAGCTTAAACATGGCCATCTGGCCAGACCGCACCTCGGTTGGGCCCTCGACCTTCACGGCCAGAGTCGGCTCAGGAAGAGGCGGCTTGGGGCTTTCCGCTTGGGCCGTGGGCAATGCACTCTCGCCATACACGGTACACAGGGCGAAGATGCCCCACGCAGTGGCGGCGACCAAAAAAAAAGCCCCCATGGTCTCCAGAAAAGTCGGCTTGGGCCTCATCATCGTTTCCTCCCGTTTCCCCAGGTTGAAATCGTACCAGAAATTCATCACGCCCACAAGACATTATATCATGGGTCCGCCAGCGGATTGTACCGGCCGGAAATAATGTCCGCTTCGATCCGGTCGGCCGAGTGCCGAATTCTCGGCAACAGCGACCGGATCGACTGGGATGCTGTCCGCATGTGCTGGGCGTGGGCCCGCCCCCCCAATGTCTGGTCCGCTGCGACGAGTGTCCGGGTGAACTCGACCAGTTCGGCGAGCGGATGCTTGTTTTCGCCGCCCTCTTCTCCCGGCGGCGGGACCAATTGCCAGACCTCGACAGACACGCCCCCAAGCCGCTCAGGATCGTCCCTGTACGTGTGCAGTTCGGACACCTGATTGTCATTGCGATAGACGCCAGCGTACTCCATGGCGTCGAGGAGCGGTTTCTGAAGGTTGTCTATGTCTCTCTTCCGCTCATCTGGTGGCGACAACCGGACCGAAACGGCCAACAGGCCTGTCATCGGCTCGATTTTGCCCAAATCCGCCCAGACCACGGCCAGCACGTTGTCCCGAAAAGCCTGCCCAGCCTTGGAAATGTGGGTTCTCCCCCGATTGTGCCGCCAGTAGCTGTTGGCGGTGGGCGGCCACGGCAGTTTGAGGGCGATTTCCATACCGGCCAGTATACCACAAGATCCGGTGCGACGGAAACGGCCAGTTTTGTGGGCCGATTCGACGCTAAGGGCGTGACAACAAACGACTTAGCCGCGCGACTCTACACCGTTGAAGGCCTACCACAAGATCCGGGACCGACTATGGTACAATGGGGATCGTGGACCGGACCAATACTGTCAGGAAAGGGAGACAGAATTCATGGCCGAATTAGAATCAAGGGCGTTGACTGCCGGGGAAAAGAAGACTCTTGGGGATTGCGAGAAGACAATCGAAAACCACATCGACAGCGTCTTCGAGATCGGGAAGGCGCTGGCCGAGATTCACAGCAACTGTCTCTATCGCTACAAATACGACAATTTCAAGGCATATTGCAGCGGCCGCTGGAACTTCTCCGATCGGTGGGCTCGGCAGATCATCGACTCCGGCGAGGTTAAAGCTAGGGTAGATAGGGCAATTGCAACTGAAAGCGGATCGGCCGTTCCGCTCGAAAATGAGTGGCAGGCCCGTGAATTGGGGAAGTATGGCGCAGAATATCAAGCGGATATCTGGATGACGGCCATTGGGCTGGTCAAGGGAGATGAGAAAGCCCCCACCGCCGGCCAGATCTCTCAGGCTGCCGAGCAGGTCCTCAAGGAAGACTCCGATGATCCTGTAATCGAGGCCGAATCCGAGGAAGTGGTCCTCAAAAACGGACTTGGCGAAGACTGTGCCGAATGGGAGGGCGACTACTTTATGTACGCTGATCAGCGAAAGGAAGTGGTCCGCCTACTCAACTGTGCCTGCAAGGAAATCGGCAAACTGAAAGACGATCCCGGCATGGAGGCCATGAACATCCCGGCCTTGCTGACAGTCCTCAAAGGATTCATCCTTCCGCACCTCCGGCAATCCGAACCTCACGCTGGATGCAACGAGTGCGAGGGAGAGGGCTGCGACTTCTGTTATAATCATGGGTTCAAGCTGCGGGCCAGCTTCACCAAGACCGCCGACGAGGAGGCGACGGACGGCGAACGGAAGTTCCTGGCGAGTTTCGAGAAAGACCTGCCGGCAGACATGCCCCGGCATGAGGTCAAACGGCGGTTGGGAGCCCACGTCGCACACAAGCGGTTGACGAGACCGACGAAGGCGATGCTGAAGGGACAGGAGTCATGAGCGACTGCGATTGGGCTCCCGATTCGATCCCACTGCCTGAGCCGTGTCCGGGCTGTGGCAGTCGAGTCGCATGGTGGAACGACCAGGGCGAGCCCCGGTGCATGACGTGCAGACCGCCGGCCCAATCGCTGGACCTCCTCAAGGCACGATTGACGATCCGACCGAACCGTGTGGCCCGGTCGTGTTATAATGGCTTACTCAAGGCTTCAGGAATGAAGTACAATCCCCAAACTCAGAGGCACGAAAGATGAAGACTAAGACGACAGACGGCACGACGGTTGTGGTTGCGACCGAACAAGATCGACGGACACTTGACCGGGCGATTGACGTTTTGGTCGAGTACAAGGCGAGAGAAGTGGTTGACAGTACAGCCTGGGCAGAAGCCAGCGACGCACAGGAGTCGCTGGTCAAGATTGCTCGCCGTCTTCAACCAGCCGCCCCGCCAGAAAACCCGGCGGCGAAGTCCGATCCCAAGTCAAGCAAACTAGTTCCGCCTGAGAACGAGGTGGTCAAGGAAGGTAGCGTGGCTCCCAAGCCAGCCAAGTCAGCCAAGTCAGCCAAGTAAAACCCCCTCGACCCGCCCGGTCGTGGCTTGCCACGTCGAGATCGTTTCTCGGCGGCGGCCGGGCGAGTCTTTCTCTTAGAGGCACACGATGGCGGACAAAACGACACCACCTAACCCAGGCATCTACGAAGGCATCCCCTTCGAGCAATACCTGACCTGGGACTGCCTCAACGGATCCACGCTTGTCAAGGGACTCCAACGCGGCCATTGTGTGTCGGCCAAGCACCTTCACGGCTACATCACCGGGGCCATCGAAGATCCGGAGTCAAAAGACCGTGCGTTCGGCAGTGCCATGCACACGCGGCTACTGGAGCCCGACAAGTTCGCCGAACGGCATCCGATCGCCGGCCAGTGCCAGGCGATTCTCAAGAGCGGGCAACGCAAGGGAGAACAATGCCAATACCAGGGGATCGTACGGAGCGACAAAGGCGAATGGTTTTGCGGCACTCACGGCGACGAATCCATGGAGACTCTGCCCAGCACCATCACCAGCGTACAGGCAGACAAGATCGAACAGCTTGCAAAAGAGATTGTCAACCATCCGGCCGTCAAGCTGTTTCACTCCCAGGGCGGTGTCGAGAAGTCATTCGTCTGGGACCAGCCCGTCACGTTCTGGATGGACGGCAAGGAGATCGAAACGACCATCCGAATGAAGGGCCGCGTGGATAAGGACATCGACAAGCCGCCCAGCAAAGTTCCGCCGATGATCGTGGACGTCAAGAAGGTCCAGCGGGGCTGTCACACGGATGAGGCGTTTGCACGCGAGATCGACATCTGGTACTACGCTCCCAAGGCCGCTCTGTACGTCGATGGCCTTGAGATCCTTGACGGGATCAAACGCGAATTCGTCTGGTGTGCCGTCGAGGACTCATTTCCGTTCGACGTGAACCCCATCCAGGCGGATGAGGAGACGCTGGAGGTCGGCCGGTTTCAGTATAATGAATTGCTGAGCCTCTACGCGAAGTGCCAACACACGGGCTATTGGCCGGGCGTGTCGGCGAAAGTTCACCGGGGAGGGTTGCCTGAGTACGTCAAGAGACTTTATCGAAAGGATTGACCTGTGACAGAGAGACTCATCCTGGAAGAGGGCGGCAAAGGCAGCACAGTAGAACTTTTCCGAATGCCCTACGACGGCACGCCACGTCCTCCTGGCGAATATGGCACTGTGTTCGCAAGATTTCACGGCGAACCAACCCTCGGAATAGACAAACTAAAGGTAATTGTCGCCCGTATGAAAGAGATGGAGGGACATTAGTGTACGTCAAACGAATCTACCGAAAGGAGTGATGATGAAACGCCAGCAATTTAGGGCATTGAGCCGCGACTTGTTTTTCAATTTGCAGTGTACTTGTCCCAATCCGCAGTTTGCAGACGGGCCAATTGCCTATCTGATGAAAACTACAGTCAAGCTAACGGGCTACTGCGACGACAACTTTTTCGACAACGTAAATGCCGAACCGAGCGAAGGCAAGTGTCGCGTATGTGGCCGTCGGTATCGTGTACAGTGGTTTCGGGACGGAATAGAGGCTGAGTTTATTGACGACCCCGTGGCAGCTGCCGAGCCGAGCAAAGCAGAATCATCCGCACCGTAGCGAATAAGCCGAGTACGTCAAACGACTTTATCGAAGAGACTAAAGGAGAAAGCTATGTGTCAAGACAATTGGAAGCATCGGGCGTCTGGCATGAAGTGTGCCACCTGCATGTATTTTGTTCTCAAGCAACGGGAAGGCGACGGGCCGCGATCCGAGCGGGAAGTCGGCAGGTGTCGCCGAAATGCCCCGACCATAAAGGGATGGCCGGTCATGTTCGACACCGACTGGTGTGGCGAACACAAGTTGAACGAAAACGCCGTGTGATTTGAGTACGTCAAACGAATCTACCGAAAGGACTGAGCAATGGCGAAGAGAAAGACAAAGGTGGTCAAGGCAAAAGTGAAGAAACCTCGGCAGCGTAAACGCATGAGCAGGGGAGCCGTGTTTCCTTACCAAGTATGGAGTTGTGATAACGATGGCGACTATACTCAGTGGGAAGATTTCGGCACGGAGCTAGAAGCCCAGGAGTGTGTCGAGGATGACACACATCGCCTACTTGCCCCCGTCATCGTCCACATCGACATTCCGCCAATGGAGTATTGAACATGGGCGTCACTTTCAAGCTCCCAGGAGGCATGAAAGTCTGCTTGCAGAATGGTTCTGTCGTGGACTTGCAGTTCAAGGACCGGACAAGACTGGTGGGCGATTTCAAGGAATGCCCTGAATGTTCTCGGAAGACTGGGATGCCAACGCTCTGCGAATCGTGTCTGCATAATCGAGACTTGATTTCCAAATTAAGGGACATGATATGACTCACGGACTCGTACTCCCGCCCGCCCGAAATGCCTACGGCGAACAGATGCACAAGGCGATCCATACGATTGTCACCATGCTTTGTCCGGGCGTCGTCACGCCCCAGCAGTTCGCGTCGTGTGCCGTAGTGGCTGCCAACGAACTAAAGGAAGGCGATTGCGAACCGAAGTCGGTGTTGCTGGCAGCAGCTCACGCCGCACAGATGGGACTGATCCCCGGCAAGGCCCAACGGTTGGCTTTCTTCATTCCGCGAAAGCTGAAGTCCCGGAAGCTTTGTCAACTCACGGTCTCTTATCAAGGCTACATCACGCTGGCCACCCGCAACAGGTTCCTGCGGTGGGTTCACGCCGACATTGTACTGCAAGGCGAAGAGTTTTTCGTCGGGGTCAAGGAGTCGCTGCCGGTGGTGGAGCACAACATCCCGCCGAACCGGTCGCTGCAATCCGGGGAAGTACGGTCACGGCTTGTCGGGGCCTACTGCCTGTACGAGACAGTCAGTGGCGGCCGGGCACACGTCTACATGCCCAAGCAGGAGATCGACGCAATCGGGTCCAAGGGCGGAATGTTGTGGAAGGGCGATCAGTACCCGGCGATGGTCCGCAAGACACCGGTGAGACGGGCGGCGAACTTCTGGAATCTCTCTCCGGAAATGAGTCTGGCGGTGAGGCTCGATGAGCAACTGGACTTGGGCGAGGCCCAAGATGTTGGTACAACACTGGACGTAGAGTCTGAGTCGGCGGGCGACGTGGACTTGGACGCAATGGAGGAGTGACCGGTGGCAAGAGTACGATATTGTTCGCATACCAACAGCACTCTATTCACCACTTGCTGTGGGGTAGCCATTTGCGATGACCAGAACAAATGCCCGTACTGCGGAGAAGAAGTTCCGTACACGCCACGACAGAGGCATAACATTGCGATGGTCTCTCTCTACGGGGTCGATAAAGTGCAGAAGATGAGGGCCGAGTGGGCCGCAAAAGACCGGCGGGAGTCTACCCAAAGGACCTGACAATCTGCGTGGACTTGAACGCAATGGAGGAATGACCGTGGAACGAACGAATCGCATAACGAGGTGCGTTGGATGCCGCAAGTTGATCAAGGAACTCCCTGGCCCCGAACAAATATGCGGGCACGAGTACTGCGAAGCTGTGGTCAAAAACAATCTGCGGTCGGACTTGGGGATGCCGCCACTTCCGCTGCCTTCCCCGCCGCGAGACTTGGACGCAATGGAGGAGTAACTATGTCACTTCGCTGTCGACTTGGCCTGCACCAGTTTATGGTGACCCGAACATGCCCGCTGACCACCACGCACATCGGGCTGATTACTGGCATGAGGTCGGAAGAGAGACAGTCCATTGGGAAGCATTTCAGGTGCAAGAGGTGCGGCAATCAGCGGGCGGAAATCGTGGAGTTAAATGGCCGTCGACACAAGATTGACCCTGCCTTTTTTGCCAACATGAAGGGCAGGAAGGAATGACCGTGGACCTAACAATCTGCGTAGTACTTGACGACCGCACGGCCGAACAGTTCAAGGGCGTCTTCCCGACGTGGCTGAAGATGAAGCCGTGGTTACGAGACTACCCGTGGCTGATCGTGTACGATGCGGCCGCCCATGATGTCCCCGTATGGACGCGCAAACTGTCCTGGCTCAACCTACGTCATTGCGAGGTCGTGCCTTGGATGTTCCGCGAAGACCTCCCGCAACGCGAACGGATGCTCACCGCGTGGGTCAAGGAAATGCCCCGACACATCGGCACAAAGTACTTCGCCAAGATCGACACCGACGTTGTGGCGACAAGTGCGTCCCCGTGGCCGTTGCCCGAATGGTTCGAGGGTGGCCCGGCAATCATCGCACCGCCATGGAGCTACACGAAACCCAAGCCGCAAGGCAAAGACTGGGGGCAAGTGCTTGACACTTGGGCGGCCGGCATCGAAGAGTTGAGGGACCGGCCTTCGCTAAACTTGCCGCCGCTAAAGGACGGCAAGATCCGACACAAGCGGGTATGCGGCTGGTGCCAGATCATCCGCACGAACTTCGCCTACCGAGTCTCGCAGTGGTTCGAGTCTCGAATGCCCGTCCCGTCACAGGATACGTATCATTGGTACTGTGCGGCCAGGATGGGCGAGCCGATCAACACGGTCCGGATGAACCGGCATGGGTGGAAGACGGTCAATCGGGACAGGTCGAGGGAGGTTGAAATCAAGCAGATCCTTGGGGAGACTGAGAATGGATGCTGCGGAGCCTGATATGCCAGAGGCAGCAAAGAGAGACTGACGGCCATGGCAGTTAAAGGAGTGTTTGTGCGTGCTCTTTGGGGCGAGCCGGAAGGGTCTGTCTGTCCGACAAAAGGATACGCCTCGGCTGTTGCCCATATTGAACGCGCGTCGGAAGCCCCATATCAGCCTGTTCCGTCCGTAACCTACTCATGGGGATTAGACAATCATGGAATGCTCGATATATTAGGACTTGACCCGGTCCTGGCAGACGCGGCTCCGATTGTCAACTACTCGACAGATGGCAGGCCAAGAGATTCATGCAGCAGACACCATGTAAACTGGGGTGTCTCGCATTGGCGGCAAAAATTGTACTCTATCCAGATGACACTCCGTTCGCATGAAGTTGCTATATGGCTAGATTGGGACGTGTGGCAGATGAAAGAGTTGCCTGATGATTTCTGGGACCGATTGGGAGCGGGGCAACCGTACCAGGCATCGCTCAGGAAATACGTTCGCCGTCAATGCCCCTGGAGGAAAAGAGATCAAGTAGGACGCTGTCGAGTACCTCACGGAGCATGGACCTACTGCCGGAGCAAGGACTTGATAACGCAAGCAATTGATACGCACGAGAAGTACGTCCCGACGCTCACGGATGAAGTCGCATGGGCCAAGCTGATTGACATTCGGCATAATGGCTGGATAGGCGACGACGAATGGAAACGACTTGGCTACGAACCGTTTTGCTACGACCAGCAAGGAGATAGTCGCGTAATCCACCCGTGCGAAGAGCCGTTGTTTAAGAACGTCGGAAAGTCGCAGTCACCAGAAAAGAATCATGGGGGATAAAGATGAATGCTGCTGCTAACGAATTCATTCGGCTATGCGAGGAGTACGGGACGGACAAGCATTGCAACCACAACTACAGCTTCATGTACGCCGAGATCCTGAAGCCGTTTATGGCCATGGGGCGGGCAGCAAGGTTGCTGGAGATTGGCATCGAACATGGAGGCTCGCTGAAGTTGTGGAGAGATTACTTTCGACCCCAGCCGATGCTATTCGGAATTGACGTAAATCAGGAGTACTGCCAGAATGCTCCGCCAGAAGCAACGGCGTTCTGCGGAAGCCAATTGGACGTAGGATTCCTGGACTGTGTCGTCAAGGAGTCTGGGGGACAGTTCGATATCATTATCGACGACGGCGGCCACGGCACCGGACAGGCAGAAATCAGCTTCGGAGTGCTGTGGCCACACCTTCAGCCAAATGGGCTGTACATAGTCGAAGATCTGGAGTTCTCCACGAAGAGCGGTCAACTCAGGTGGGCCAAAAAGTACAGCTTGCGAACGACTGTAGAATGGCTGCTGAATGAGGCAAGGACGAGAACCTATCGTCACTGGAGAAAGAGAAGGTCGCATGATGCGTGCTTCACCTTCTGGGGTGAGGCGTGCGTGGTGAGGAAGCTGCCAGAAAGGAGCCGGTATGAATGACAAGCCATGGCTTGACGTGGGAACGCTGTGCATTGCTCGGCTCTGTCTTGAAAGGTGCATTCCGTCGTTCATCGAACATCTTGCAGACCGGGACGATTATCGGCTCCGCTGGATATGCCATCTCGACCAGTTCGGCGGCGGCGGACTTGAACCGCTCTGGCAGAAGCAACTCGACCAGATCGTAAAGGCGTCAGAGATGTTTGACGCCTTTGTGCTGATTGCCAACCGGTCGCACGTCGGGTATGGTGGCGGCCTGCTACGGATATTGCGGGAAGTTCGTGGCGGGATGATTTACACCGATGACGATCAGTTGTTCCACGAAGATATTTCTGTGACGCAGGCTATCAACGGTGGGCATCCTCATTACAATTGGCACAATACCTACGCGGGCTCAACCGTACCATCGTACTGGTCGCCGGAACTCGTATCCTACATGCTGGAACACTTCCCGTCAAAAGCCCATCGCGTAACAGAGAGGGCACTTGGGGCACTTGCCGAGAAGGGCGGGTTTGTGTCCAATGCCAACCTTAACCTCGACCATCACCCGCGGGACGACTGGCCATCCCATAACGTTGGCCGAGCATATACGATCCACAACGGCTGCAAGATTCGCTATGGCCCCCACCGAATGTACGTTGACGACGACGGGCAAATCAAACATGCGGGTCGGGGGCAAGTTGCCATAGACCTTGCGAATGAATAAGGGACCACGATGGCAGCACGTTGGTACGAACACTGGAGAGAAGAGGTATTCCCGTTGCTGCCGACCGGCAGACCGCGTCGGTTCCTTGAAATCGGTATCGGGATGGGCGACACGGCCCGATTTATTGGCAAACACGGAAAGGAGACGAGTGACGATACCTACGTCGGGATCGACCCGTGGGAAGCCGAGACGCATCGGCAGAGATCAGATGTAACGGCAACCATCGAAGAGGTAGGCCGAAATGAGGAGCGGGCACGCTGGCAGATAAAGCGGGCGTGGGGATCAAATGCGACGGTATTCAATAATCGTTCCCACGTAGTTCTTCCCTTGCTCTCTCGACAATGCCCCTTCGATCTCATTTTGGTTGACGGGCTTCACACGACCGAAGGAGTCCTGCAAGATTCCCGCCTAGCGTGGCCTTTGCTAGCGGACGGGGGCATTATGATTTGGGACGACTGGGGGAAGATGAAACGCGACCACAAGGCCGTCAAGGCTGCCGTGGCAATGTTCACCGAAGAAGTTGAAGGCCAGTACAAGGAATTGTTTCGCACACGGCAGTACGGGGCACAGAAATGCCAGTAGAAAATCCGAGTCGGAATTGGGTCCGCCGAAAGCCAGCCAACTGGACGAAATATATCCTGCCGCTAAGAGACACGTTCCCCGAACTTCGCCTACTCGAAATCGGAGTCTTCGAGGGAATGTCTGCCTGCTGGTGGTTGGACAATCTCTTGACGCGACCGAACGACTTCTACCTTGGGATTGATCCATGGGACTCCAAGTTCATGGCTCACTCATTCGCCCGACAGGGAGTAATGGATCAAGTCCACGCGAAGGCAGTCAAGTCCTTGAAGCCATACGGCAACAAAGCCCACCTCTACCACGGTGAAAGCGTAGAGGCTTTCAGGCCAGCCCCCGAGCTCAAGGACCTGTTGCTGCCCGAATCGTTTGAGGTCGCCTACATCGACGGCGTGCATGAGCCACCCGGGGCTATGATTGATTCGGTCAATGTATGGTCGGTTGTGCGTCCTGGTGGGATCATCGTATGGGACGATTGGAATGCTGGCAATCCACGGAACAAGCCACATCCAATGGAGGTCTTTCTGCGAAACTTCTTCGCCTTGATCGATGGCAAGTACGAGGTGCTCTGGGCACAAGTGCAATTTGGCATCCGCAAACTGGAGTCATAATGGAACCATACGTCCTAAAGAACTTCGAGACGCATCTTCTGCCGCTGGCCGGCAAGGGGCCGCACGTTTGCCTCCACCTTGGGATTCAGAACCCCAGTCACGGCGAGTGGATCTGCCGCAACGCGGTCCCGTGCGTCGACGACCGCTACTTCGGGTCGTGCGACTTCTGCGGGAGCCTTGCCTTGTACAAGCAGGTTGTAGACCTCTTGGCTGAGTTTAGTAACGCGATGATCTGGCAGACCCCGGCTCAGCAGTTCCTTTCGCCACCTCCGCCGGCAGCCGCGGCGGCATTGTTCAAGGAAGGCGGGGCCATGATCATCTACATCGACGGCACCCGGGACCATACGGTGTTCAAGGAAGTGCTCACCGGGGCCTGGAAGGTCTTGAGTCCCGGCGGAACGTGTATAATAAATGGGTATCGAACTGGCCGGCGGAGGCGGGAACTGTATCCGGTCATCGAACCGTGGGCCGCGAAGGCGAAACTGGAGATTGTGTTTGAGAATCGGCAATTTGGATTCAGAAAGGCTGAGGCATGAGCGGATGCAATGAGTACATGGCCCAAATCAACAGGCTCGAAGGCGAACTAGACAGTCTGCGTGCCCAACTGAAATCAGAATCCCACGGCCACAAATGTCAGTCCGCCTTGGCCGCTAGGTGGGAGCAGAGTGCCAAAAACTTAGCTTCACAGCAGGGGGAGCTGAAAAAAACAATCGCCTTGACTGAGGAGGCTTACTGTCTATTGGCAGAAGCAACGCTCACAAATCACCATGGCCATTTCGATCCCACGGGCGGCAGTGGTACCGGCTGCCCCGAATGTCTGAGGGTTCGAGATCTACGAGACAAAGCGGAATCGATCTACAGGGAGGCGATGGCATGAGCGAAGGCGTACTCTACCTGTTTTCCGGCATGGGGGCCGCCGAGCGGCTGGTCGTGTCGATCCACACTCTCCGCCGGCATTACGACGGCATGGTCTACGTCGCTTGTACCGGAGATCCAGAGCGAGAGATCGTCGCGGCGATCGACGGCATCTACAATGTCAAGACAATCTCCTTGCCCCGGATCGGCAACCGCAACGGCCACTACGTAACAAAGGCCACGTTGCCCAAGCACTCGCCGTTTGGCGTGACCGTGTTTATCGACGCCGACACGATCGTCTGCAAGCCGATAGACAGGCTGTTCGAGGAAGCCCGCAAGGGTCTGTTTGTAACCCAGTTTGTCGAATCGTGGATTTCCACGGGCCGCAAGATGTCCAGCAGGATCAGCAGTGCTGCCCACAAGCCGGACATAGACCACCGGCACGAGTTCCTCTCCGGCTGGATTGAAGCCCAATGCCAGGAACAACTGCGGATCAAGCCCACTGACGCCGCCGAGTATCCTGCACTCAACACCGGTGTACTCGGCTGGAAGAAAGGGCACGCGGCACTTGCCTTGTGGCACGAGGTTACCATCCAGATCGGAAACCGTTTCATGGCCGACGAACTGGCCATGCAACTAATCCTACCCAACGTCGATGCCACGGTGTTGCCGGAAATCTGGAACGCCAGCCCGTTGCACGGGGAGTGCAAGCCGGAGGATGTTGTGATCTGGCATTTCCATGGCCGCAAGCACGTCAAAAAGGAACAGGGTCGGGCTCTGTGGTGGCCGGCATTCAAGTCGGCGTGTGCCGCAAAGGTTGCCGGGATTCATCGTTGGGCGGGGAAACACGACAAGACGGTCCGGGATCAGTTGCGGGTCGCCAAGTGAAATTTGACGCCTACATGCCACATCCGCCCCGCAAGCTGAAGCTCTTGATTATCAAGCCGCCGAAGAATTGGAACTACGATGCCGACGCCCGCGAAACTATCCGCAAGCTGGCGGGGGATATTCGGAAGATACTCAACGGCACGCAAGTCCTGAACCTGCCGCCGGGCTGGAATGGTTCGGTGGTAGAAGTGGACGGAATCGGTGTTGACCTGGAGAAATGAAATGAAACGGATCAACGTCGAAATGCAATTGACGCTCAGGTGCCAGATCGCTTGTACCAACTGCAATCGCTTGATGGGCAGGTTTCCCGACCAAGGCAGCCAAGACGATATGTCCGTTCGTCAAGTCATGCGGTTCGTCGAACAGGTGGCGGCGTCCCCAGTGCAAGTAAAACGGCTTAAGCTGCTCGGCGGTGAACCTCTCTTGCATCCGGAATTCGAGCGTGTTTACCACGTCCTCGGGGCAGCTACCATCGAGGGATTTATTCAGTCCGTCAAGATAGAGAGCAATGGAATCATTGCCCGTCCGGAATTGCCGAGATACGACGCCATTCGCTGGGCTGGAAAGCCGTTCAACCGAAAGCGGCACTTGCCCGCATGTTGGTCGCCCACCGATCTCGGATTGCCGACGCCCAACGCCCCGTGTTCCATGCCGCGGATCTGCGGGGTCAGCCTTGACGCCTACGGCTACTCGCTCTGTTCTGTCTGCTCAAGGATGTTGAGTGTCTTCATGCGTGAGGACCTGTACGTTGACGAGTTCCCGGCCGACTGGCGGAACGTGTTCGCCGAGACGATCGAAGAGATCTGCCCGCATTGCATCTTCTCGGCACCGCAAGAGTTCAAGGACTTGCATTGCTACCCGCTGGCCGAGACTCCGTTGAAAGCGGAGCGGGCGACTGAGACGTGGCAGGGCTGGCTGGACCAGTTCGACGGCCACGCGAAGAAAGGAAAGTGGTAGGATGGCTGGTGTTGATCCCCGCAACGTCAGGCCTCTTTGCTTCCCGTGGGAAGTCTACCAGATACATGCCAGTGGAAAGGCTTTATTCCAGGACGAGTTTCAGACGGAACCCGAAGCCGATCGGTACGTCAATAGTAATTTAGGCCAGGGCAGAATGGTTGCGGTACACTACACCCGACGACCGCGACGAGTAACGAAGAAAGGGAAGTGGTAAAAGGTGAGACACCGCACAGACGCTGATCTGCAAGCTCTAGCAGACGAAGTGATAGCAAACCTTGGAGACCTCCCGAAGGAGAGGCTGGAAGAAATCATCATTTCCCTTGTCATGCGGGTAAAGGAAGCGTCTACTGTTATGGTCAATATGGTCAAGACGATTGACTGGCTTTGCGATACGTCTCTTGCCCTCTGCAACGACGCTGCTGAGAACAGCGAGACTCGCGGCGAACTTGACGCCATTCGGCAACTACGCGAGGGAATTGAAGGACTGCGGCCTGCTGAGCGAAGAAAGGGAAGTGGTGATGCGAAAGATTGAACTGATTTTGCACTGCTACCGATACAGTCGTTGTCTGAGCTATCTTCTCTCTTCGCTGGAAATCAACCCGGCCCCATCGGCGAAGATTACAGTCACGGTGTTCTGGGCTGGTATGCACGATGTCGCCACGTTGGACGTGCTCCGATACTTCAACGATCACTGCGAGATGGGGCGTCGGCCGGCATACGAAGAACCTCGGGTGCGACTCAGGCCATGGACGCTGGAGTTGCCTCAACTTCTCCGCCGGGCTATCGGCCGAAACATGGCTGCCTTACAGACGACGGCCGATCTCGTGTGGTTCTGTGACGGAGATTATGTCTTCGGTCCCGACTGCCTCGAAACTCTGGCCACCATGGACTTGCCCGAATCGCGCCTCTACTACGTCCGTGAGGTGCAGATTTCCAAGACTCACGCTCTGGGCGACGCGGCTTCATTGAAGGCGGCTGGTGGGGCGGGCGTCTACGAGATTGACCCGGACGATTACAAGGTCTCACATCATCGCGCGATCGGCGGTTTGCAAATTGTGCCCGGCGACGTGGCCAGAAAATACGGCTACTGCCGGGACACGAAGTGGCAGAACCCCGTGGCCGACAGCAAGTGGCAGGACACACGCGGCGACCGGGCTTTCCGGGGGATCTTGCAGACAAAGGGCGTGGCGATCCACTTGCCGAATCTGTTTCGGATTAGGCAGAGCGTTGAGGGCCGCGTGGACACGATCAAAACCCCCGGGTCCGACGTGGTATAATGGTTCTGATGGCGGGGCACGGCCCGGCTTGGAGTGGCCCGGCAGGGCATGGCTTTCACGGCAGGCAGGGCTTGGCATGGCCCGGCTTGGCAGGGCGTGGCACGGCATGGCTTTCACGGCAGGCAAGGCGCGGCATGGTTGGGCCCGGAACGGCGAGGCCGGGCAGGGTTAGGCATGGCCTGGCCCGGCATGGCTTTCGCGGCAGGCTAGGCGTGGCAGGGCGGGGCAGGGGGCGGCTTGGCCAGTCGAGGCTGGGTATGGCGAGGCTTTTATGGCAGGCGGGGCAGGGCCCGGCGCGGCGAGGATCGGCCGGGCAAGGCGCGGCTTTCACGGCAGGCAGGGCAGGCGGGGCTCGTCTAGGCTTGGCACGGCGGGGCAACGCTTGGCACGGCTTTCACGGCAGGCAAGGCTAGGCGGGTCGCGGCCGGGCCCGGCATGGCTTTCACGGCAGGCGAGTCTCGGCATGGCTGGGCCCGGCAAGGCATGGCAAGGCTTTCACGGCAGGCAAGGCCTGGCGGGGCAGGGCCTGGCCGGGCGAGGCTTTCAGGGCAGGCTGGGCGTGGTCGGGCATGGCGGGGCCGGGTCGGGCGTGGCTTGGCTAGGCTTTCATGGCAGGCAAGGCGGGGGGCGGCGGGGCGGGCACGGCGAGGCGAGGCGTGGCTTTCATGGCAGGCGAGGCGCGGCTTGGGTTGGCTGGGCATGGCACGGCGTGGTGTGGCTTGGCAGGGCGCGGCTCGGCAAGGCTGGGCTTTCACGGCAGGCATGGCAAGGCGTGGCGAGGCACGGCCTGGCGAGGCGAGGCCGGGCACGGCTTTCACGGCAGGCGAGGCAAGAGATGTGGTATAATGGGGCTCAGTGACGCGGCAAGCTGGCAGCCGCTCACATTGCCAGCACTCACGTTTAGTGGAGGATGTTCCGATGGCAGTTGCAAAAAAGGATGGGGTAGTGGTCAAGGCAATCCAGAAAAAGATCGTCACGATGAGGATCGTGGGGACCGCCCCCCTGATTCAACACCAGTGGAGCGAGAAGGCCAAAAAGATGATGAGGGACAAGCACGCCGGGAAAAAGACCAAGACCCGCGACGTGCGAGACCCACGGCAGGAGTACAAGGAAGCCACCTACTTCAACAAGGCTGGCGACTACTGCATTCCCGCAATGGCCCTCAAGGGGTCGATCATCGCGGCTGCCCACAAGGATCTGGGCATTGAAAAGACGCTCGTCAAGAAGTCTCTGTTTCTCGTCTGCGATGACGAGAAGCTGATCCCAATGGACTGCGACGAGCCGGATATGGTCGAGGATATGGTCCGCGTCGGTCAAGGTTCGGCAGACCTTCGCTACCGGCCTTACTTTCACCGCTGGTCGGTGGACCTGAAGTTTGAGATCGACGCCGAACTTCTCACGGTTGACACGCTGTGTGTGCTCGTCAACCGGGCGGGGTTCGGCGTAGGGATCGGAGAGTGGCGGCCCGAAAAGGGCGGCGAGTACGGTCGTTTTGAGATCGACAGAACCCAACCAACAGAGGAGTCGAGTCCAAATGAGTAAGATTGCAAGCGTAGAATGGAAGAAAGGCTTTCCGACTAACGGCGTGAAAGTCGAAGCGGCCCACAAAGCCCTGGAGAAAATCCGAAAAGACAACGACGCCAAACTTGATCCGGCCGTGGTTGTCTCCACCGTCGCCAAGGCAAAGCGTAACGTGCTGAGGGCGTTTTTTCAGTGGGACGACACGGAGGCCGCAGGTGCCTATCGGGTCGATCAGGCCCGTAGCCTACTTAGGGCGGTTCACATCGTCTACGAGGATGCTCCCGAGGTAAAGACTCGGGCGTATGAGATAACGGTGGAACGCCAAGAGGCGAAGCCTGTGACGATCTACAAGACTGCCGAGGACATCCTGGCAGACCCCGATTCCAGGGCCGAACTGCTGAAGCGTGCGTTGGGCGAGTTGGTTTCGTTCCAGCGTAGGTTCCGGGCGTTGCAGGAATTGGCCGTGGTGTTTCGTTCGATTGACGAGACGTTGACTTCGCTTAAGGTGTGAGCCACTATTCGCGTGGCTTTACATGGCTGGGCAGGACAGGCAGGGCCGGGCATGGCGTGGCGTGGCCTGGCGGGGCATGGCAGGGCCTGGCGGGGCATGGCAGGGCTTTCATGGCAGGCTCGGCCGGGCAAGGCGGGGCTCGGCGGGGCATGGCGTGGCTTTCATGGCAGGCGGGGCGAGGCACGGCATGGCTAGGTTAGGCAGGGCAAGGCTTTCATGGCAGGCGTGGCCGGGCTTGGTCCGTCGCGGCGGGGCCCGGCATGGCCAGGCTTTCACGGCAGGCACGGCAGGCACGGCAGGGACGGGCGAGGCCAGGCTTGGCGGGGCGTGGCGCGGCGAGGCACGGCTTTCACGGCAGGCGGGGCCGGGCCGGGCGGGGCTTGGCGTGGCGGGGCACGGCGGGGCTTTCACGGCAGGCGTGGCAAGGCATGGTGGGGCAAGACATGGCGCGGCTGGGCTTTCACGGCAGGCGCGGCCAGGCGGGGCGTGGCGAGGCGAGGCTTGGCCAGGCAAGGTCTGGCTTTCACGGCAGGCGAGGTGAGGCCGGGCTGGGCTTTCACGGCAGGCTCGGCATGGCGAGGCATGGCCCGGCAGGGCATGGCATGGCCAGGCGTGGCTTTCAGGGCCGGCTGGGGCAGGACTACCCCAGTCGGCGGCTGGAGTCGCCGCCCGGCTCCCAGCCTAGGTCTTCCCGGACAATATCGTCCAAGTCTACCGGCCACCCACCAACCGCTTGATATACCTCATGCAAGGCCGAATCCTTCCGGAATTCCATGCGGTGAGGAATGCCCGTCGACACCATGAAAGTCTGGCCTTGCACGAGATCCTGAATCACTTCTCCGTCCGGACCGGTCAGGCAGACGTGCCCCCGCAGCACAAGGAACGAATTGACCTTGTATCGGTGAACGTGCAGACTCGACGCCCCGCCCTGCTGCCCGTACGCCTCAGAGATCGACACTCGCTCGCCCACGTACAGATGCCGTGACCATCCCCAGCGGTGATAGTGGATCTCACTCGGGGGGATCGACGGGTTGTTCATCGGCCTCTTCCTCCGGCTCAAGGTTCTCAGGCGGAGTGTGTTCGGAGACCACGGCGTCCAAAATTTGCAGCGGCCCCTTGCCGTCGTCTTCCGGTTTAGGACACTTGGCCAACTGCCCTTGCATGTATTCCTTGAACTGGCCGACGATTTCCGGAACGAGAACCCACGGAACGTCCGCAAGGTGGCACTGGCCTTCTGGAAACATCAAGTCGCCGTTCTCGTCGATCGGGTATATGGCCAGCATGTACCGACCGCCGCGGATTGCGTCTCTTAGATTGAGAGCCGCGGTCTTGTGAATCTTCGCAAGCCGCCGCTTCATGGAAATGTCTTGGACCGTGGGGCCCAACATCGCTTTTTTGGGTTGATTGTCGCTCATCGTGAATCCTTTACGTTAGTATGGTTGGCAGTCGTCCCATTGCGGGCAATCCCTCCCGGGACAAGACCTGCCGTTGTGGGAACCGTGAGGGCAGCAAGGAGTGCCACTCCACGAACAAATGCAAGTCGTAGACGACTCCGAAGACTCTTCCTCTTCGCAGTCTGGGTCTTCCATGAAATCGTCGGTCGCCTTGATGAGGTCCACTTCAGACGCACCGGCAATCCGGAAGCCAGCGAACAACGCCCCCATCGAGCCCATGAACGAACGTCGGTCTACGTCAGTCATCGTACCATCCTTTCGCATCTAAAACTTGCTCGAAATCGCCCGTCACTAGTTCGATTGCCTCATCGAACGGAACGGTCGGAAACGTCCACAACCGACTGTTCGGATTCGTGTTGTACAGGAAAAAGTCTGCCTCTGCAAACTGCTTTGCCAGCCCATCGAACATCTGATTCATGTCCGCGTAAGCCGAGTTGTTCGATCGACACCCGCCGGGATGCTTGCCCTGGTCAAACCCATACGGCTCGCCCGTCTTCATGGAAAAGTCTGCACCCACAAGGTACAGGTGCCGAATCCCCAGGTAAAACGCCAGCCGGACCGCACAGAACATGGTGTTGATCGTGTGCGGCCAGCCGTTGGGCTCGCCAACCTTTTTTCCTTTCTTCATGCCCGTCGAACTCGTCTCGTCATTGCCTCGATCGAATTGAGGCTCCCAGAGAAACTTGTCCGGCCTGAAGTTCGTTGTCCGGTGGAACCCCAGCACGCCCGGCATATCGTGGGCGGTGACCCCCTTGACCACGACAAACTCTCCGTCCACCCGCTGGCGAACTCCCTTCTTTCTTCCCTTCTCGTTGTCGGACCACCGGGACTTCCACTCCTTGACCGGCACAATCTTGATCACGCCCGGGTCTCGCCAAATGTCTCCATGAAACTTGCCGCTCGGATCGGTGTGCAACCAGATGTGTGGACGCACGCCGGCCGGCAACGATGCTGGGCAGTTATTCACGCTCAGCAACAGCACGCCACGCCGAGACAGTTTAGTCAGATCCAGTTGCTTGACGGACGGCCCGCCCAAGTGGAGGAAAGCACTCGCCCCGTAGTACAGATCGGCTAGGCCAGCAGAGCGGTTGTACCGGTCCACGATCACGCCGTGAGGATGCCGGCAGCCGTCCCCTTGCGAATTCTGCTGGTAGAACAACTCGCAGGTGACGCACTCGACCTCCCGGACTTCCTTGCGGTCCGGATGCCCGCACTCGTAGGCAGTCTCCTGCCCGAATTCGGTGGCCCGGCTGCCGACCACGGGGCCTAGGTGGTCGCAGGTGACTTTTGTTTTTGCAACCATTCCAGGTCTTCTTTCGAGTTGACGGACTTTCGTTGGCCTTCAATTCGCACGACGTTGATCGGCACGCCTTCCTCCAGTAGCCTGAGTTGTTCAAGGCTTTCGGACTGCTCAAGATTGCCGCGGGGATACCGTCCGAACGCTTCCAGGGCACCACGTCGGAATGCGTAGACGCCAACGTGGTGCAAGGAAGACTGCGATGGGTACATCAATGCCCGGGTAAAGAACAGGGCCCGGTCGTGTCGGTCCACTAGGACTGTGACGGAATTGGGGTAGCAGCGGTCATCGTCGGTCAAAGGTGTGGCCAGCGTCGCCACCTGGACCATCTTGGACTCCCACATCGCGTGGGCCAGCAAGGCCAGGTCGTTCGGGGACACCTGGGGCTCGTCACACTGGAGGTTGATGATGATCTTCGTGTCCTGGAGATATGCGGCCCGGACCTGAACGGCAGCGGCCAACCTGTCTGAACCAGTGGGAAACTCCCGAGAGAAGTGCCAGCAGTCAATTTCCTTGCCGCCAAATTCACAGTAGCTCGCTATTGCCTCACTGTCGGTCACCACCCTGACGAGACGGGCCACATTTGACACCACAGCCGCTCTGTACGCCCACAGGAAGAGAGGCTCGCCCCAGAGGGTCTCCAGTGCTTTGTCCGGGAAACGGCGGCCACCGAGCCGCACAGGGATCAGAATGGCCGTATCCTCACGACCCAACTTCCGGGGAGTTGCCCCATGATCGCTCATCGCAGTGCCTCCAACCCCCACAAGCGGTAGTTTAGCCTATTCCTGGTTTCCCCGCAAGGTCTGTCTGTGGTACAATAAGATCTGACGCATATCGTTCAAGACTGTCCAGAAGAAAGAGAGCCGACTATGTGGTCATCGCCACCGCCTGACTAGGTTCGTTCCCCTTCGGGGGCTTGCAAGACTGCCCACTGAGGCAGCAAAGGGCTCCGGGCCAGAACGGGGCCCTTTTTCGTTCCAACTCCCAAAATCGGCCGTCTTCTCCCAAACATCTCCCAAACTGGCATAGACGCCCGCTATCGCAAGGCCCATCGTTTCAGCCGGGCCAAATAGCCCCGGACCCGCATCCTGAGCCGAAAGGCTGGCGGCGAATCCTCCGGTAAGCCGCCACAGTCAGATGTCCGGGCCAGAAAATCCACCGGATCAACGTCCCAGACCTCGACTATATGCCGGCAGACCCGGCACCGGAAAGTCGGATGGTCCCGCCCCTCGACAACCTGCCAGTCGCACCGCATGGCATCACCTCAATTGCAGACGCAAGCCTCTTCATTCACCCACGCGATTACATAGCCCCTGTGGGCCGGAACAAACTTGAGGTGTAGTGTCGTGTAGCAAACATCGACTCCGCCCCCGGCTATTGAATCGTCGCAACACACATCCTGCACCAGCCGGACCACCTTGTCCCCCGACGATGACGATTCCGAAACGCTC
>SDBT01002972.1_pt1 | contig 29533 bp, 32 predicted proteins | sample 2277101 | NCBI WGS metagenome assembly SDBT01 (sample SAMN10404973, study PRJNA504765) | marine sediment metagenome | isolation source: marine sediment core GS10_PC15, 103 cmbsf | place: Arctic Ocean: Southern Knipovich Ridge | collected 2010
GTTGCTGGTAATACTGCTCAGATAGCGGTGAAAGGTGTTTTGACGCAAACACCAGATTGGATTGCTGCATTTTTCGGGGGTGGCAACACGACCTATCCGGAAATCATCAGTGCACTGGCTGAAGCTGACGCCAACCCCACCGTAACGGAAGCTATTCTTGAAATTGGTAGCCCGGGCGGTACGGTGGATGGGTTGTTTGAAACAATTGCTGCAGTTGAAGCATTTAGCAAGCCCATCAAAGCGGTTGTTTCCAATATGGCCGCATCTGCCGCATTTGCCTTGGCCACAGCTACCGACAGCATTACAGCCACTAATAAAGCTGCCGCGTTCGGTAGTGTTGGTGTCGCTATTAGCTTCCGTGTATCAGATGACATCATTGATATCACCAGTACGGATGCACCAAAGAAGCGACCCGATGTGACCACACCGGAAGGTGTCGCAATGGTTCGGGAAGAACTTGATGCATTACATGAAATTTTTGTTGATGCTATTGCCACCGGGCGGAGCACAACTGCTCAAGAAGTTAACGCCAAGTTCGGCCAAGGTGCTACACTCCTAGCGGACGAAGCATTAAAACGCGGTATGATTGATACGATAGCGGTGGTTCAGCCTTCACTATCTGTTGTCGCTAGTACCGATTTAAAACCAACCGCCCGCAATGGCGGGATAAACTCGGAGAAAGGACCTATGGACCTGGCTACTCTTAAAACCTCCCACCCCGAAGTATACGCGGCGGTGATGAAGGTAGGCGCAACAGATGAACGCGACCGTGTAACGGCGCATTTGACGATGGGTGAAGCCTCGGGCGATATGAAAACGGCTATGACGGCTATCAAGGATGGCTCCGGAATGAGCGCGTCAATGGTGGCAACCTACCAGGCGGCAAGTATGAACCGTGCCGATGTCAAAAATCGTGCCGATGATGACAAGGGCGCCGGTGGTGGTGATGGCCTTAGTGATGAAGATATTGCATCACAGGAAGCCAAAGCCGGTGCGGCCATTCTCACAGCGGCGGCTAGTCAATGCGGCGTAGAGGTAGGAGCGTAAACGATCATGGTAAATCTTACGATTACAAACAATGCGCCTCGTGGCGTTGTTATCTGGGACCCGGTTTTTGACGACGAAACGCTGTCTGCACCCGGTGCGGTAACGTATGCACTTGGAACGGTGTTGGCTCGCAAAACTGTTGCGGACGCGGTTGTTGCTGCCGCTGATGGTGGTAACACTGGCGATGGCACCACCACTTTGGCAACCGTTGTCGCCGGCCCTATCGTTCCTCTGGTGGGTGCGTACAACTTGGAAGTTACCACGCTTGTAGCTAACGGGGGTATTCTGAAACTTGAAGATCCTAACGGCGCTCTTGTCGCATCTGACTTGATCATGACAGTCGGTGCCGGTGCTGCAACAGTCTTTGAAGCTGCAGGACTGGAATTTACTGTGACGGATGGCAGTACAGATTTCATCGTTGGTGATAAGTTCAGTTTGACTGTTGCCGCCGATGGTAAAATTGTCATCTACAGTCGTACCGGTGCCGGTGGCGCTCAAATTCCGCTGATGGCTCTGCACGATGAAGAAGTTTTTACCGGTGCGGAAGATCGACCCGTTCGACCTATCATTAGTGGCCGTTTGCGTCGCGGTGATCTGGTTGTTCACGGCGTTGGTGCCATTACTGATGCTGAAGCCGATGCGTTACGCGACTTTGGAATTATCCCTCTCACAACCTCTCAGCTTGGCGAGCTGGACAACCAATAAGGAACCGCGATTATGGCCGTTGAAATTACCCGCGAGGGGTGGCTTGGACTCTTTACCCAAATGCGGAGCCCGAACGGGTTTCTGTCTCGTATGTTCACTATCAAACCAGGCGGGATCTATAGCGGTACCAAAGTCGGTCTCGATATCCAGCGTTTCGGCGAAGATGTGGCCATTGTCATTAAACAGGCAACCGGACCCAACCTGAACGATTTCGATGAGTTCACCACGAAGGAATTTACCCCGCCTGCCTATGGTGAGGCGTTCCCTTTGAACGTGAATGATTTGCTGAATCGTATGGCGGGTGTCGATCCGTTCAGTGCTGCCGGCATCGACCTTGCCAGTCAAATGGTCGCCCGAATGGCGCAAGGATTTGTTCTTATTGATGATAAGATCAAGCGCGCCGTTGAATTGCAGGCATCGCAAATTCTGCAGACCGGTATTTTGACGTTGACAAATGCCGCTGGCGCGACTGTTTACACCCTGGATTTTAAGCCGAAAGCAACCCACTTCCCCACCGTTGGTACTGCGTGGGATCAAGCATCATCTGATCCGTTGGGTGATCTGGAATCATTGGCCAAAGTAATTCGGGCAGATGGTAAGGTCAATCCGGATCGGCTTGTAATGGGAAGTACAGCGCTCAAGAACTTCCTGAAACATGCTGATGTCAAGGAATTTTTGGACAACCGCCGTATTAATATCGGTGAAATTGCCCCGGAATTTACTGATTCTGGTGCAACCTTCTACGGGTTCGTGTGGGTTGGTGCGTACGTGTTTGAGATTTGGACGTATCCTGAAACATTCAATGATCCTCAAACGGGCAACGCCACAGACTATGTTGCCGCCGATAAAGTTATCATGACTTCAAGCCGCACCCGCTTGGATATGACCGCCGCACGGGTACCGCTCCCATTGGGTCCGGATCCTCGTGTTGCAGGGTTGTTGCCTGGTCGCTTGAGTTCTCGTACTGCAAACTTTGATGTTACGCCGAACGTCTACGCGACGCCGAACGGTAAACAGATCATGGGCGAACTTGAAAGCCGCCCTCTGTTGATTCCGGTTCAGATCGACGGCTTTGGCTGTATCGATACTCAACCTTAACGCACGGCTTAGGCCAGGGGCATACAACCCCCTGGTCAAGTGAGGAATTAACATGGCTAGCAATAAAGATTTGATTTCGAAAATCAAGAAAATGGCGGCTGAACTTGGCGGGGAATGTCCCGATCTCAGCAACGCGAAAAATTCTGAACTGGTTGAAATGCTCGCATCAGGTGAAGAAGAACTTCGCCGGCGGAAGGCAAAAGAAATGCCTTACACCGTTGCAAAGGGTAAATCCATCACCAGTAAGCGCGGTATTTTGGCGGACGGCGCCGGGGTTACTGCCAAAGATCTGGCCGGCGGCGAAGAAGCGCTTGAAACACTTGTCGATGCCGGCTACGTAATTAAGGCGTAACGATAATGGGGCTCCGGACGATAGCGGAACAGGATCTTGCTACCATTTTGGAAGATACCGTTACCGGTTTCGGGGTGTCCATTACTTTAACCGCCCCTGATGGGACGGTTGGTATACTAACGGGTTTTTCGGACGACATCGCGCAAGTGATAGATCCTGATACCGGGCAAGCCGTTAGTGGCCGCTTAGCCAGTGTGGCTATACGTACCGCGTTGATAACTGCAACTTTACCAGGCAAAGGGTTGCCGGTCGGCATTGCTGACACAGCATCTAAACCCTGGTTGGTGGGTTTTGATGATATCAATGGTAACCCCTTTATATTCAAGGTTTCACAATCGAACCCAGACCGGGCCATTGGTTTGGTTACGTTGCTTTTGGAGTTGTACGCGCCATGACAATAGCAACGCTTATCGACAAACAGGATAATATCGAAATTATCCGTGATCAAATAGCGGCAATACTTAAGACTGAAATAATTTCTCAGATGGCATTGGCTGTACTTGCAGCCAAGGACCCGAACGATTTTAAATTACGTATTTTCACTGAACGATCAAACCCATGGGAACAATGGTTAAACGATCCGCAATCGGATACTAGCCCTATTGTCAATGTGTGGGTTGATAATGCCAACTATGATAAAAGCGCCAGTAACGTAGTGGAACGACAGAATACTGAAGCTGTTTATAACATCGATTGTTACGGGTACGGACTCAGTAAAACTGATGGTGGTTCCGGCCATATCCCCGGCGACAAAGAAGCATCACTTGAAGTGCAACGGGCTTATCGCTTGGTTCGTAATATTTTAATGGCTGCCGAATATACTTATCTGGCCCTTCGTGGCCTCGTGTGGTCAAGGTGGCCGCAATCGTTTACTATTTTTCAACCTCAATTAGATGGGCGCACGGTGCAACAGGTGGTAGGCGCGAGGCTCGCTTTTAGAGTATCATTCAATGAGTTTAGCCCGCAGATACCACCGGAAATACTAGAGCTTGTTTCGACTGATGTCAGACGGACTGAAGACGGTGAAATTATTGCCGAAGCTGACTATCAATATCCGCTAACGCCTTAGAGGGGCATATTATGGGAATTTCAAGTGCGGTTGACGCTTCTGCAGTAGCGCGAGTAGTCGGCATTAAGACAATATTTAAGGATTTGCGCGGGGGTGGAATTCTGTTTCTGCCACAGCGCATTGCTTTAGTGGGTCAAGGTTCGACAGCTTCAGTATTCGCAACCACGAAGCGCCAGGTAACCAGTGCCGTTGAAGTTGCAACCCTATACGGTTTCGGGTCACCGCTACACCTTGCGTCCCGTCAACTATTCCCGACCAATGGTGATGGTGTAGGCACCATTCCTGTAACGGCCTATCCGTTGACTGATGATGGAAGCGGCGTTGCATCGGCGGGGGATATCGCACCTACCGGTACAGTAACCAAGGCAGGAGCCTTCATCATCCGAGCTAATAACATCGATTCTGCGTCGTTTGTCGTTGCTATCGGTGATAGCTTGCCCGATATTGCTACAGCCATGGCTGCAGCCGTTGCCGCAACTTTGGAAATGCCTGTTACATCAGCCGCCGCCGCCACTCCAGACCGTATCGATACTACGTCGAAATGGAAAGGCACAAGTGCCAATGACATCTTTCTTGAAGTGGTTGGTCCTTCCGATACGGGTATTACTTTTGCTGTCACTCAGCACACCGGTGGACTCGTCAACCCTGATGTAGATATAGCACTGAATCAGGTGGGTAATATCTGGGAATCTCTGTTCTTGAATTGCCTGGACATTATTGATACTACCACTCTGGACAAGTTCTCAACGTTCGGTGAAGGTCGTTGGGGTCCGTTGGTTCGTAAACCTATGGTTGCATTCACTGGCACCACAGAGGCGGACGTAACCACAGCTATCACCATTCCCGATGCGCGCAAGACAGACCGTGTCAACTCTCAGTTGGTTGCCCCTGGATCTAATGATCTACCGTTTGTTGTTGCGGCCCGTCAACTGGCCCGTATAGCCCCTGTGGCCAATAACAACCCACCCCGCGACTATGGCAGTCAAGACGCATCAGGATTAATTCCCGGTACCGATGCGGAACAATGGACCTATCCCCAACGTGACCAGGCGGTCAAGGCCGGTAGTTCAACGGTGGAAGTCAAAGATGGTGTAGTCAATCTGTCTGACACCATCACGTTCTTTCATCCTAGCGGCGACCCTATCCCAGCCTATCGGTATGTTGTCGATATCATAAAGTTGCAGAACATCATTTTTAATTTGGATCTGATCTTTGCAACGGCAGAATGGGACGGCGCACCGTTGATTCCCGACAATCAGCCGACTATAAACCGTGACGCCAAACAGCCTAAGGCGGCAGTGGCGGCAGTATCGGCCATGCTGGATAGTCTCGGATTGAACGCTATTATCAGCGACCCGGAAACCGCAAAGGCCAACACACTGGCAGCCATTAACGACCAGAACCCCAAACGGCTTGATGTGACAACAACGGTGCAGTTGAGCGGAAACACGAACATCATTTCCGTTGATCTGAATTTCGGGTTTTTCTTTGGTACCACGCCGCTAGTATAAGCGGCTATTTTTAGGAGCTAATACAATGGCTGCAGTCGGTGGAAGTATTGAATCGCTTACGTTGGACGGTCGGATTTTCCCCGTTGCAGCGGATGCCGAAGCACAACGCAAGCTGGGCGGGTTTGAAAATGAAGTTTCAGCTAATGGTGATGGTACCGCACGATTGATTAAAACCAAGGTACCATTGTCACTGGACGGTGTTACCGTGGAAGTCGATGATGTTCGCGGTGATCAGGAATTCATTCAGGGTCTGGCAAACAGGAATGATTTTTTTCCTATTGCAATCAGTTATGCATCTGGCATTACTTACCAAGGTAGCGCGCAACTCGTCGGTGAGAATCCGGCCAGTAGCCAAAGCGCTACGCAAGCAGTTTCATTGATGGGTCCGGGTATCTTGACCAAACAGTGATAATACTAGGGTGTATGCTGCACGGGCGCCCTACCCTTTACCGATTGAAAAATTGGGTGCAGCACCTTAAAATAGGGCAAGAAAATGGAAAAAAACAAAATCGCACCTGACTTTGCTGAAGCGGAATTTAACCGCTTTGGTGAAATGATGGATTTGGACTTTGATAAGTCTAAGATGGATTCAGAAGACGCTACCTCATTTGATAAATTGAAAAATCGCCTGGTCACTGCCATCATGAATGGATCGTTGATTATCAATGATGACGGTGAGGCGGTTTACACTCCTCGAAATTCCAAGTCGAAATATAAAGAACCCATTACCTTCCATGAGCGTACCGGCGCTGATCTGATGACCATGGACCGTGGAAAGAAAAATCACGACATGGCGAAAACTTACAGCATCATGGCCAGCATGTGTAAGGTTCCAATATCAACTTTTTCCGGACTTGTCGGAATTGATGGTAAGATCTGTGAGGGTATCTTCACGCTTTTAATGGATTAGTCTGCACCAAATTGGTGCGTTGCGGTGTTGATGAATGTTTACGGGGTGGCGATCATGTATTCCACCCCGTCTATAAGGAAATGTTCCTTCAAATACTCCGTGATTACCCAGGGTTGCCAGACGCCAGAACGTTAAAAGCTTACGAAATTAGGTTTTTTTATGACGGTGTTCGTCCTGAAATAAAACGACACACCGCACCGAGGTGATTAATGGCCGGTCGTTTTTCCGTTGAAGCGGTCTTTAAAGCAGTTGACCGGGTGACGGCCCCCATAACTCGGATGCAAAACCGCGTCACTAAATTCACACGATCAGCGCAACGGGGGTTGAGGTCTGTAAACCGAGTGCTGCGCAAAGTTGTTCGTGGATTAAAAGCAGGCGCCACCGCAGCCCTTAAGTTCGGTGGTACTGCGATTGTTGCAGGGGTGGCCGCTGCAGCCGTGGCAATCAATAAAGTGGCTGATGCTGCTGATAGTCTCGCTAAACGAACCCGCCGGTTAAAATTTCCGATTAAAGAATTTCAGGAATGGCAATTTGTCGCTGAACAGAGTGGTTTAACCACTGAAGAATTCGATAAATCCATAGAGAAATTTACCAAAGGTGTCGGTGAAGCCCGGGCCGGAACGGGTACCCTCATCACTATCCTTAAAAAATCAAATCCTGAACTACTTCGTCAAATCACAAATGCCAAAAGTTCAGCGGACGCATTTGAATTGTATCTTAAAGCTATTCAAGGTACGGAAAATCAGCTTGATAAAACAGCCCTTGCCACTGCTGCATTCGGTCGCACTGGTGCCAAATTTTTGAACGTCACAGAACAAACCACTGAAGCAATTCAGGCATTGAGAAAAGAACAACGCGAAAACGGCGTTATCACAAAACAGCAAGCTAAGTTTGCAGAAGACTATAACGACGCTGTCAACAGTCTGAAACGTAGCTTGTTTGGCATGTTGCAAAACATCATTTTACCCATGCTGCCTGCAATCACTAAAACCGTAAAGGCTTGGCGGGAATGGGTCGTGTCCAATAAAGATCTAATCAAATCTAAAGTGACTGGTTTTCTGCGGTCTATGCGTGATATTGCCACCGATCTGATAGAGAGATTAGGGAAATTAAACGAAACTAATAATCTAATGGAGCGATTCACTGACTTCGTGAAATTGGCAACAAAGGCTTTCGGGTTTCTAGCAGAGCACGGCGGAACGATATTGAAAGTTGTCGCCGGGGTTGTGGCATTGTCTGTTGCCATGAGCGTTCTAACCGGTGTGTTGACCGCCGTGAACATTGTAATGTCTGCAAACCCTGTCGGATTGATCGTCATTGGCATTGCCGCATTGATAGCAATCGTTGCCATATTGATTGCCAAATGGGGTCCTATTGCTGAATTCTTTGCGGGGCTTTGGAGTGACATTGCATCATCGTTTCAACCAATCATAGATAAGATTTCTGAATTTATACCTGATCAGATCAAGGCAGTGTGGTCACCAGTGTTTGATTTTTTTGTAGGTCTGATATCTGCGATTGTTAATAGCTGGATCAATATTGGTAAAGCGATATTTAACCTTGACCCTATCGCATTAATTATGGCATGGCAGCCGCTGGTTGATTTCTTCAGTGGTATTTGGAACGGGATAGTCGAAAGCATTCAACCTGCAATAGACAAGGTTTCTGAATTTATACCCGATACGGTCAAGGCCGCATGGTCTCCGTTGGTTAATTTCTTTAGCGGGTTGTTTTCTGCAATCATAGATAGTTGGTCAAATGTGATTGTCGCAATGTTGGAATTGGACCCTAGTAAATTAATGGCAGCATGGGAACCGCTAGGTCAATTCTTCTCTGATTTGTGGGATGGTATTTTGCAAGGGTTTAAAGATGTGGTCGGTGATATCCTTGGCATCGTAAGTAAGGTAACGAATTTAGGTGATACCGTATCAAAGACGGTATCTGGGTTGACCTCTGCAGCGAGTGAGACAGCGGCAAATGTGACTCAAAATGTTAAGTCATTTTTCGGTATTGATAGTGATGACGACCAGACAGCGGCTTCAAAAGTTGAACCCCAAATCATAACCCCACAAGAGCGCGTTGCACGTACAATAGATGAGCAGAGGACAACTAGCACCGCTGAGGTTACAATAAAGGATGAGACAGGGCGAGCAGCGCTGACAGGTGGTGTACTTGGACAGGGTGTGACGCTAGAACCTTCAGGAGCATTTTAAATGACTTGGCAAGATAGAACACGCGACGCGGCATATGTTTCACCTAGTGGTCAACGATTCCCGTTCACTTTTGACAATGTTGACCGCTCATTTGAAAAAAACACCACAGCCTATAATTTCCCCGGCACACGCGGTACATTCGTTCAAGATCTAGGCAGCACGGACCGCCGGTATCCAATGCGCGTTATATTCTGGGGTGATGATCACGACTTAGAAGCGGCAGCGTTTGAGACTGCATTGCGGGAAACAGGGCGCGGTAAATTAGAACACCCACGGGATGGTCAAGTTGATGTGGTGCCTTTCGGCACTGTGACGATTCGTGAAGATTTAGTTAACGGTGCAAACCAGACAATTTTTGAAGTTGAGTTTTGGGAATCCACATCTGTTTTATTTCCGTCGGGTGCGGCTGATCCGGCGGTTGCTACTCTGAACTCTGCTAATGCAACATTCGCATCGGCAGCGGCGACCTTTGCTGACACTATAGATTTGGCATTGCCTACTGAAATAGTGACGCTTCGCAACCAGATCACCACCAGGGTTGGCCAAATTTCATCAGCATTTCAGCCGATAGTGAATCAAGATGAATCTGTAGCCCGTGAATTTAATGCCATAGTCGATAGTATCAATCAAAATTTGGACACGTTAGCATCCAATCCGGGTGCAATAGCAGATCAAATATCGACCTTGCTTAAAACACCGTCTAAAATTCCAAACAGTGTATCAGATCAATTGAACACCTACGATACAGTTATTACCGGGATAACCGGTGGCGACGATCCGGTAAGAAATACGAACAATGAATTTCGTGCCGATGAGTTGGTATCAATTGGGTGTGTGGCGGGCTCTATAACATCGGCGGTAAAAGGAAATTTTGAAACCCGTACATTGGCGATATCTGCGGCCAGTTCAATAGCTGATCAATTCGACAATGTGAATACCTGGCGGGAATTGAATTATGGTTGACATAGTTGATACGGGTGAAACATATCAACAACTGCAGCAATCAACCGCACTATCTGCGGGATTTTTGGTTGAATTAAGTTTTACGCTGGCTCAAGAACGCCGCATTGTATTGGGTCGTGCACGAACAATCATTGATTTGGTTGCTGAGTTATATGGGGAAATCGACACCCAGCTTGATTTTTTCATTGACACAAATGACTTATCAGGTGATGAAATTCTTGAATTGCCTGCTGGTCGTGAAGTGGTATATTACACATGACATCGTATGTTGTTGGCGCCGGCGATTCATTCGAATCAATAAGCCGTTCCCAATTCGGCACGGTTGATCGAGCCAACGACATTATTGCCGCGAACCCCGGTGCCACAAACCCGCCGGTTACCGGTTCGACGTTGTTTCTACCTGTACAACAAACCCCAGTAGCACCTGTGGATTCGGTCATCGGGGAATTGTCGGTAACCATTAACGGCGAACGATTCACGGGTTGGACTAATATATCGTTCAGCCGGGTTATGGATTCTTTCGGGTCATTCGATTTACTGTCATTGTGGGACCCTGACAACGCCAAATTCAGGGATATTTTTAGACCCTTTGGATATCAAAATGTATCGGTGTTTGAAGGTGATGAATTACTGTTCAACGGCACTATTATTACTGTATCACCGGAGCAAGATTCGAAAAGCAGAACCGTAAATGCTTCAGGGTATTCATTGCCTGGCGTTGCCAACGATTGCACCCCGCCGATTAGTTCTTTACCACTCGAACGTGATAGTCAGAATATAGAGCAGATTGCAACGCAGTTGTTGAAACCTTTCGGAATCACCGTGGAAATCGACGGGGATTCCGGCCCTGCATTTCAACGCGAAGCATTGTCACCAACCAAAAAGATTCTGGCCTATCTGATTGAACTGGCCACACAGCGTAATTTGATCATCACCGATACGCCGTTGGGTGGTTGTAAATTTCAGACCGAAACCGATACGGGGAACCCCGTTGCGATACTGAAAGAAGGACAGGCGGGAATCACATCTATTACACCCCGCTTCAGCCCTCAAAATTACTACAGTCATATCAGCGGTCAAGGGTTTACGGTATTTTCTGAAATTGGTGCGGATCCTGGCTCAGTGTTCACCGTGATTAACGAGCGTTTAACCGGTGTGCTACGTCCTTTCACGTTTGTTGCACCCGATGCAATCGGTGGTGAGATTAAAACCGCTACAGAGGCTAAGGCGGGGCGCATGATCGGCAACGCTGTTAGCTATTCGGTTGTAATTCCTTCGTGGCGTGATCCTAGCGGCAACCTGTGGCAACCAAATACAACTATGATGTTGCGGGCGCCGGGTGCGATGATCTATCAATCCTACGAGTTTTTAATCCGTGAGGTTAGATACATTCGCAATGAATCGGAGGAATCTGTAATTCTGACTTTGGTGATACCCGGGTCATTCAAAGGTGAGATACCGGAGGTGTTGCCGTGGGAGGAATGATAGGTAAATTATTATCGTTTGTCCGGGTGGTAAGCAACGGTGCGAAAGTATCCGATGTAAAAATTGATGTGGGTGGTGGTGATGTGTTGACCGCCCAACATTCTCAAGAAAGCGGTGCAGATTCTAACCCCCTACCTGATGATTATTTAGTGACCATACGCATTCCCCGAAGCGGTGCATTGATAACTGTTGGGTTTGTTGAACCCGATGCGTTGCAAAAAGCCCAACCCGGCGAGCGTCGAATTTATGCGCGGGGCTCGAATCGTGCCGAAGTAGTGGAACTGTGGTTAAAAAACGATGGCACCGCTACACTTGACAATGCTAACGGGTCTTTTACTCTCAGCCCCGATGGGTCGCAGTTAATGACCAATGCTAACGGATCCTTCGAGCTTCGTGCTGATGGATCCCAACGTGGTGAGAATGCCAATGGATTTTATGAGTTGAAGGCGGGCGGGACAGTGGATATAAACACCGCTACAATTGACCCTGCAGGCAACATCGTAGCTACCTCATTCACCCTTGCCAGTGGTGCGGGCGGATTGTCTACTGCTGGTAAATTAACAGCCGCTCTTGCTACTATTGCTGGTAAGGAACTAGCAGGACACGACCACGAGGCCGGGACGGAACCGGGTAATACGGGACCTAATAACTAATGACTGATGTTCTCTTATTTCAAACCCCTGACGATGGTGAAATAACTATTGTCGATGGTGTGGTTGAATTAACTGATGATTTTCGGACCGCCGCATATTTGTCTTTGTTCGGTGGCAATGAAGATGATGACGGTAGGGACGATAACCCGCTGTCGTGGTGGGGTAATCTGGAAGAAACTGATCCTGCCAAACGCTATGTCAGTGAAACCCAACATCTATTGGATAAGTTACCCCCAACATCAGGCAATCTGTTACGGTTGGAAGATGCTGCAACACGAGATTTGAAATGGTTCTTGGATACCGGTATAGCATTGACGGTACTTGTTGAGGCGAGCATACCGGAATTGAATAGCGTCGCATTTGTGGTTACCATAAACGGTGACGAAACAGTTGAATTTATCGAAGTTTGGAAGGCGGGATAATGGCGGCTCCAACAACACAAGAAATCAGCACAAATATAATTGCGTCCATTTCGGCAGCCATCAGCCAGACTGTTCCGTTATTGCCGAAATCATTCATCACTGTATTGGCCAAAGCGTTGGCGGCGGTGTTCATACTCCTATACAAACGTTCTGATTTTATAGGCCTTCAGTGGTTCGTCAAAACCGCCAGCATCAAAGAAACCACATTCAACGGCAAGATATTTATCCCTCTGATTGAAATCGGGCGACAGATAGGTGTCGGTGATCCAACCGAGGCAACACAGGCTGAAGTGCTTGTCGATATCACGGTGGAAACTCAAACGGGCAGTCTCGAATCTGGCACACAATTGATCAGGTCCGCCACGGGCATCACTTACATTCTGATTGGTTCAGTTCTACTTGATGCACCGACAGTGCAAGGCACCTTCCGTGCCGTTGCTGATCAGTCTGGTGGGGATGGTGCAGGCGCTCAAGGTAATTTAAACCCCGGCGATACGCTTCAGTTTGCAAACCCTCTTGCCAACGTGTCTCGTACTGCGGTGGTTGATTCTCAGGTTGTCACCGGTGCCAATGCGGAAGATGTCGATGTTGTATACCGTCAGCGTGTTCTAGATCGGTTTCAGAAACGTCCACAAGGGGGCGCCCTGGCCGATTATGAACAATGGGCTGAAGAAGTGCCGGGTATCATCAATGCCTACCCGTACACGGGTGACCCTGGTGAGGTGGACGTATTCAGTGAAGCAACCGAAGCATCATCTGGTAGTCCGGACGGGATACCTACCGCCGCCCAATTAACTGCGGTGGAGGCGAGCATTGACTTTAATGAAAATGGCCTTGCTAGTCGCCGGCCCGTCAATGCTTGTGTTAATTCACTGGCCATAACCCGCACCAGTTTTGATGTTGAAGTTGATGGCGTCACCGGAGTAAGCGACCCGGCACAAGTTCAGGCAGATATCACTGCAGGCGTTGAAACCTATTTTCTTAACGGTGAACCTTTCATCCAAGGTCTGACAATACCGCCCCGCCGCGATAAGTTGACCCGATCTGGCTTGATCGGGCTGGTTGAAGATATTGTCACAGCGTCTAATGGTTCATTTACCACTGTTCGTTTTGAAATCACTGGATCAGGAACCCCGATAGAATTCCATGATCTTGGTAGAGGTGAGAAAGCCAAAGCTACCACTGTGGACTTCATCTGATGCGCATTAATCTTGATACATTTAAGCATCTGTTACCGCGAGCCCGCGCCTGGCAAATCACAGTTGAAAAACAGCTACGCCAATTTTTTGAAGGGTTGGTCGATGCACCAAGTGATGTGCAAGATTATCAAGATGGTGTTTGGGCTGATTATCGCCCCGCCGATACTACCAAATTAGATCAATGGGAAGATCAATTCGGAATGTTGCCTACCGATGCATCGGAACAAGACCGCCGCGACCGACTGGCCGCAGCTTGGAAGGCGCTAGGCGGACAATCCCCGCGATATTTGCAAGACCAGATACAGGCTGCAGGGTTCAACGTGTTTCTGTACGAGTCGTTCTTTCGTGTCGCGGGGCAATGTGAACATCGTATGCCATGGCTTTTCCTGGACGATGGCAGGTTCCCGGACTATATCGTTGCAAACGGTGTCATGGGTGAACCTAGTTTTCAAATGGGCGAAGCCACGGCATTAATGGCAGGCTTTTTTAATTTCGGGCCAATCCTGTCTATAGTACAAATGGGCGAACCACCGGTACAAATGGGCGAACCTGATGTACTATTGGGGAACTTCCGCCGGTTAGGTGAATTATTGACTGATCCGTTGCCGGTTGGCGCTACAATACCTATAGAAGGTGACGAAGATGATTGGCCGTTTGTTATATATTGGGGTGGTCCATCTGTGTTAGGTCAACCGACAACCGCAATAGTTCCAAAGGATAGGGAACAGGAATTTAAGACTCTCATCCTGAAACTTTCCCCGGCCCAACAATGGCACGGGTTGATAATCGACTTTCTTTAGGAGGCGTTAAACCATGACGTTTAATCTAAACACAGAATTTCCGGATAATACGAAACCGGCTGACGCTAATCTTCCCTTTGGTGGGGGTCGAAATATTACACTCCCCGGTGATAATACCGGCACACCCTTTGATGAAAAATGGTTCAATGACTGGAACGCATTTTTTCAATCATTGCTGACAAATGTCGGTGAAGTGCCAAACGATACTCAAGATAGTGTGCTTGCATCACAGCTTTTCGACGCGTTCACCAGCATTGTGAATGGTCCTGCAATCGTGAAAACCCCCGTGAACGTTTCACCGGCGCCATCTGCGACAGTTGCGGCAACGTCACCCACGTTGATTGGTAACGACTATCAAAGTCTATACGAACGGGACCACAAAAACAGCCGGTTCCGTATTGCCACAGATTCAGCAATGACAGCCATCGTCTACGATTCTGGTTTGATTGGACCGGTAACACAACACACGATTGTGACCCCGATTGCAGCGAATGCAACGTATTTTTTCGACATTCGATACACTGACGAAGATGACATCAATTCTGATTTCTCAACGTCCACCACTTTTGATATTCCATCGGTCTTGGTTCAGACACCCACTAACCTAACGCCTCTTGATGGTGATTTGACAATTGGCGAACAGGTTACCGTTACGTCCAGTACGTTTAGTTCTGTTCCGGTCAGCGTGCACGATGCGTCACAGTGGCAGATTTCCACTGATCAGACATTCGTCAGTGTGGATTTCGATAGCGGTACCGACCTGGTTAACTTGTTAAGTTTCACCCAAGCGGGTCTAACCATCGGCGAAACTCAATATTTCTGGCGGGTTCGTCACCGTAGCGATACGCAAGGATTCAGCGCGTATTCAACACCTACCAGCTTCACAACGGTTGCGGAATCTGTAGAGATACCGACTAATTTGTTACCCTTGAATAGTTCGATAGGTGTCGGACCCTCTATACAGTTGACCGCCAGTGTATTTGCTACGGTCCCTGTTGCGGGTCAGACTCATGTAGCCAGTCAATGGCAAGTTGCCACAGACTTAGCATTCACCAGTATAGTTTTCGATAGTGGTACGGACGCCGTAAACCTTGAAAGTATAACCGCTACCGGTTTAATAGAAGGGACTACGCAACACTTTTGGCGCGTTCGTTACCAAGGCAGCACTACAGGATTTTCAGACTTTTCAGAACCGTTTAACTTTACCACTTTGCAACAGTTCGCTGACTGGTCCCTATGGGATGGGGCGGTTGATGGGCTAATAAACCAGACAGACGCTTTCAATAACTCAGCAACTAACCAGCCAGGACGTAGCACGGCAGACGTCGGGAATGGGCGTTTTATTGTGGTGTCAATGAATAGCGGTAATTCACGGGTCACCGCAAAGTTGCAGGCAACCTCAGGGTTGGTGATCGCGGTTGGGTCTGAAGAATTGGTGCCGGATGGGGCCAGTGAAATACACCCGTCTGTGATACGCCTGGAGGACGGTAAAGCGTTGGTATCCTATCGAAATTCAAGTTTCCGCACCGTACATCATGTTATAACGGTATCCGGGACTGATCTACTCTTCGGCGGGGCTTTTACGACCGCAGATAACATCAGTGGTGCAAATTCTTGGGACGTAGCTGCTATAGACTCAGGACACGCTATGTACGTGTTCAATGTTGGGGGGAGCGATGTGAGCGCCGCAGTGCTTATCATATCGGGTACTAGTGTGAGCCAGGGTACCAAGCTTGATATGACTTCGATAGGTGACTTTTCAGACTACGGCGGGGTAGATGTCATAGGTACAAAGGCTATTTTTGCACACGACGTAGCCGCATCGGGGTTCAAAATAACAGTATTAGATATCGACACGGGGGCCAACACTGTGGCGGTAGCCGCACAAAACACCGATGACAACCAACCTAACACTCTGGCTAATAATAGATTCAACCCTAAATGGGTGACGGATAGCTTGTTCATTATTACCAACATAAACAACGGCGCTGAACCGATGCTTATGCTATTGGGATCGTATGACGGGGCGAGTACTATCGGTGTGGTATCTCAGTCAGCGTTCCGCCCTGAACTAGTAGTTAACGGAGACGCGGGAATAGCTGTTCAGGTACTAAGTCCAACGGAAATAATTTTCGCATATATGGATTCTTTAAACTCTGATTTTGTGGCCCGTTATGCCTCTATATCAGGGGGCTTTATATTTTACGGGGCACCCGTCATACTAGATGGGGGAACCATCACTACAACCGGAATAAGTACGGTTGATATAAAGAAAATTGATGACAGTCGAATGTTAGTTACATGGGATGGTACGACTGATAATAATGGTATACGTCAGCAAGTATTAAACGGAGAGGTACAACCATAATGTGGGCAGATATAGTAGACGGTGCGGTCGTATCCATTCACCGCGAATCAAATAGGCCCGCTAAACACCCTCGCGGTGTTTGGTTGAGGATCGTGTCAGAAGGCGAACAATACAACCCTGTAACACAACAACGTCTCGGACCTGAAGCCATCGTTGAATCCGATGTTGTGCGCCTTGTCTATACGGTGAGCGCGCATCCCGACGCAATCGCCCGGAAACAGGCGTATTTATATTCGGCAGCACAATCGATCCACGATGATTATGTTGGCCAATTGGAAAAGGGGTACACCAAAAAACAAAGAAATACATTTGGCCAGCAAGCGGCGGAAGCTGAACGATATGCGGCGAACCCTGCAGCTAAAACTAAAATGCTTGATGGTATGGTTAGAACTAGCGGACTGACAAAAGCCGAAATAGTCGCAAACATAGACTTGAAGACTGATATGTTTGCCGATACGTCCGGTGAATTGCTTGGCCGGCTCAGCGCCATAGGTCAAATGATTTGGGCTGACACTGTGGATATGATTGAACTGAATCGTATCGAACGTAATGAATTAAATATAGGGTGGGAGTAATGAACATGCGACATATTATTGCAGCAATATGGTTGATGATGGCTTCTTTCTCGGTGTTTGCAGCACCGCCTAAATGGCAAGTGGGGTTCAATGAAAACTATGTCAGTGGGTACCTGTTGAGTATTGGCATCGGTTGTGAAGGGGGTTGTCCGACAAACACCGTGGTTACATCGTTGGCGGATGCCAGGACGGCGATTCTTTCCGATGCTCAAAACCACATTGGCGCTTTCCGTGAGATTATACCAGCCGGCCAGGTAAAGCCGACAAGTACGACAAATAATTTTGCTGAAATTGCCGATGTGATCAATATCTATGAAGATTTCAATGTTCATCTGGTTTTAGGTTTGGGGATCACCGTTCCGTATTGGATGGGGGTTGGTAATAACTGGCAACCAATGCCGTTATCTTCCGCCGGCTGGGAAGTGGTTAAAAATAACTTAGCTTTCGCCATCGGTGATTTGGTCAAATATTTATACGATGATCCTCGTATCTCTACTGAATGGGTTAAGACTCGATTGTTTATCGATCCATACAATGAGTTCGATGATATGCAAGGGTGGTTAGGAAATACGGTAGGGGCTGAGAAAGCCCGCCGGGCCGCGTCGCTCGTCAATGGGGTCTATTGGGTGTTCAACCACTTAGGGCTCCCCAACGACGGTGTAATGATGCCTTCATACGCTGGAACCATTGACCCGAACATATATCTTTCTGAATTTTTCTCACTGGCTTATACCCGACCAAACTTTCATATTTACCAATACGGAAATACGGCTGCAGAACAGGTGACAAATTTATCCAATCAACTGGCATCATATAAGCTGTTCACCCCGGCGGCACTTAGGCCATTGACCTTCGTTACTGAAACCGGGGTGGCCGAAAACATTGGTGTTTGTGCTTCTACACCTATTGGTAATAAATTGGATCCTGATGAATATGAATTGTTTCCCCGGCTTCTTGCCCAAAATTTCGATGCTGAAATGATTCTGTTTTGGCGGGGAAAGCGTCTTTCAGAAGGTCAGGTACCAGGGTGCGAACCTTATTTTGGTGTGGTTGGCCAGGCAAGAGCAAATCTAATCAGTTATCTACAGGAGTGACGATGTCGTATCCTATCCCGCTATCAGTTGCCTTGCAGCTATCTGATGAGGCATATAAGAGCGTAACCTTGCGTGTCGATGGTTGTGAAGCCTATTGCACTACGTTTGGCGGCACTCAGGTTGTAGCGTTCAGAGGTACGGAAGCGGGTAAATTGATCAGCGGGGGAGGCTGGCGCGATGTTCTCCGAGATATCAGGGCGTTTCCATGGCGAGACAAACGGGTGGGGTGGAGCCATGCCGGATTTCTGAAAGGTGCGAAAGGGGTTGTTGATTGTGGACTGTTTGGTTTGTTGAGGCGGGGCAAACCCGTGGTATTAGTTGGCCACAGTCTAGGCGGTGCACTGGCGATCAATGCGGCGGCAATGCTTCACAGTATGGGGTTCAATGTCGCGGGTGTGATGACGTTCGGAGCCCCGCGAACATTCACCAAAGGAACGGCTGACAAATGGCGGCGACGCGTTCCTGTTTGGGAATTTTCAAACCCTGGTGACCCGGTACCGGACGTACCTTTTAAGTTTTTTGGGTATCGGCACATCAACGAGATTCTTACGGCGCGTAAGGCTGATGGGTATTCAGCCCTCAACAATCACATGTTGCCGTTCTATTATGAGGCGTTTGGTATATGTCACTCAAAGAAAAAGTAATCAACGAAATCATCAGGATCGAAGGCGGTTATGTTGATGATCCCGATGATTCGGGCGGTGAAACCAATTTCGGAATCACAATCGTCACCGCCAGGGCATACGGATATGAAGGATCTATGCGCGATTTGCCGCGAGAAATAGCGTTCAATATCTATGCTGCCAAGTATTGGGATGCTGTTTGTGGTGATGAATTGGCTAGGTTGTCTGAATGTATTGCTGTAGAAGTGGTGGACACTGGTGTCAATGCGGGGGTTGGTCGCTCATCTAAATTTTTACAGCGGGCATTAAATGCATTGAACGACCGTGCAAAACTCTACCGTGACATTACTGTTGACGGTGTCATAGGTACTGCTACAATATCAGCGTTACGCAGCTATTTATCTGTGCGAAATGAAAAGGTCCTTGCAACAGCTCTTAACTGCCTGCAGGGCGCGTTTTATATCCATCAGACAGTGCGTAGGGAAAAAGATGAAAAATTCCTATACGGCTGGTTGAAGAACCGTGTGGTGATATAACGAGGAACGACCATGGCCAAACCTATTACAGCTCCCCGCCAACGTCCTGGCAACACTCAGGAGGCAGCCGGCGGAAGGGGTAAACAGCGGCAAAAAAAGCCGTCTAAAAAATGATCATAACCACATTGCTGATCGGGCTCGCTCTTGCAGCGTTGACCATGCCAACCGCCCCGGAGAAATTCGCGGCGGTTGTTTTCGTATTGGTTATCGTAACGCATGATTTATTTTTATCAGAAACAACCGGTATTACCTATTATGGAAGTGCTGCGTTATTCGATTTGGCTATAGTGGTATTACTTAGCGGGGTCCGTATGCATGAAGATATCGTTTTGAATCTGCAACGAATATGCATGGTTTTTATTGCGGTTAATGGATTGGGATGGATTGCATGGATGGTTTACCTTCCCCCTGAAGCTTATAATGCAACTTGCACAATGGTTTACGTTTGGGCATTGTTAACACTCATCAAAAGGACATGGGCGAATGTGGGAGGTGATACAATGGTTGGCGGGGAGTCTGATTTTTATCTCTATCATTTCCCACGGGGCATGGGTTTCAATAAACACGGCGGCCAGACATGAGCGCGAGAGAGTTAGTAGGGCAGGCTATGGCCAGTCCAAAGGCCGCATCAGTGGTGTCAGCAGTGACCACAGGGACCGGCTTAGGAACGATCCTAGACTTGATACCGAACGACATCGGCAAACTTGCAACGCTAGTCGGGATTGTTTTGTCAGTTGTCCTCATACAGAACCACTGGCGCAAAGGTCGTGCCGAATACACAAAACTGCAACTCGAAATAAAAGTCCTGAAACGCCAAGAAGCGGAACGCTCTCAGAACGCCGTCAAGCGTAAAAAGGCAGGATTGCCAGTACGGCGCGGGGAAGATTAAAACGGCGCTTCCTCATCATCTGTCGCACGATCAGGACAGTGCTTAGACGCTATCACCATCCGTTCTAATTGATATTCTTCGTAATGCCGGCAGCCAGGGCTGTCGTATCGATGGGGGTGGGGGTAGCAGTCCAGCTTGCATACGGGCGCCCGGTCCTTCACGCCCTTGTTCAACCGGTAAGTATCAACGTACATTTTACCGTCGCAGCCGTTCACATGACACTGTGGCCACCCCCGTTTGAATTCTTCAGGCATCTTGGTTAGATTGCGTCGCGCCTGGCATGCCCGCTTGTTACAGCGGACCGGAACCCGGCGGGGTTTAGAGTGGATTTTCATTAAACACCTATGTCGCTGAAGATATCAGCCCACATTGGCTTGGCTTCGCTACCCAGAAACACACCAAGGTGTCCGGCATTACACTCGTAGTATTCAATTGAGTTCTGGCAGTAATTAGCCAAAGCCCAGGACTGCTCCGGAGGCGTGATGTCGTCCCTGGTTCCAGTGGCGATATTCACAGGGCATTGAATCCACAGGTCATCCTTGAACGTGTTGTCCAAAAAGATTTGTTTGACCGCTTCCAAGTACCACTTACCGGCCAAGTCCTGATGGTTGTCATACCAGGAGTAGAAAAGGTCTGTATCCTCGGTCGGAAACAGGTACCGATCAGCATAGTGCATTTCGATGTTGGCACTCTTCCAACAGGCCAACATGATCGAACCAGGCATGATGCCGCTATGCATGGCAACGATCGTCTGATACAGCAGAAACGGCTTCTTCAGCGCCGGCGCGAGGATGCTATCACCCAGACTGGTGTCAATGGGTGACCCAGCGATGGTGAGGCTGTCAACGAGCGTGGGGTGGTCTGTAGCGACCTTTGCAAACAACCAACCGGCCTGACATAAACCAATCAGGTTACGGGACCGTGATACTTCCATGGCTTTGATTGTTTGCCACACCTTCTCTTCGATTGAGGTGTTGCGGGTCGCAAACGTTGCACCCTTCCAACGAATGGAGTGGACCCCGCCCTTAGTATTCAGGAGAGCCTGCTCAACGATTGACTTACCGGGAGCATAGTCGAGGATAGCATCCCCATGACCAGCGTCCGGAGGGCCAATTAGAACGCCTTCAGTACCTTCACGCCACTCAATTACTTGGATCGTTGGTGACTCAAAAATTATTTTAGTCATTTTATTCCCCTCAAAGGTTCAACTAATTTACGTGCTTCTGTGATGTAATAATCAAAATCAATGTTCGATGGATCCGCATCGCGAATGTCATTGCATGGTGCGACCAGGCGCCCCACATTAAAACTGGTGCGGCGAATCTCATACTTGGACAGGTTCTTAGTGTTGATCCGTTCGTCCCATGGTATGCCGTTGGTATCCAACTCGTGCGGCTGCCAGGTGCCAGGGTATGCAAGAACGTCCATCGTTAGTTCAGCTATCACCTGATTATAGAATTGATCATTTAGCTTTGTGGCACGTTTCCATACACCCACTTTACGACCTTTAGCCGGTGGTGATATTTTTTTCAATGATCCGCCCTGGACGCCTATGTAATACCGGGTGATGTTTTGCAACCGTCGCTCATTACCTGCCGCGTCGGATATGACTAACTGATCTGATCTTTTGACCTTGGTACGAATCATAAAGTCGAAGATGTCAGTATGGTTTCTAATGAACGTGCTGATATCGGTGCCGTGAACTAGCGCAGCCTCTGCAGCTTTCGGCACCACTAGCGCACTGTGGTTTTGATGCCATTCAAGTTTGTATTCATAGGCGCCTTTGCGTTTAACACCCCCTTTTTCGTATTCGCCAATGTAGTTATTAACATCACGAATGAACATGCGCGAATAGATAACACTTTCCAATTTCAAACATGTATAACCTTCCCACCATTTACAAATCGATTTCATCCGGTCAATTTGGCCACGGGGGCATTTAACGGTGACACCGTCCGTATTCGCTTGAATCATCGATAAGCCGGGAATATTCAAAAAGTGTTCAGCTAATAAGCATAAAAGTAACTGGCCGTTGATTGTAATGGACATTGTGTATTGCGGATCATAAAACGGGCTATATTTATTATTGCTGTCACCGTATGCACCGTTTCTTGCTAATTTAATGGCCTTGTTAAGTGGTGTTCCTTTTTTGTGCTTAGATCGTTCTTCTTTCAACATGGCATCTACGACACCGAATTGATTGCTCAGATGTTCAGGGAACAGATTATTGACACCACCTACACTCGGATAAAATCCTTCAACGTCCCAATCGTAAATAACATATTGGTCATCGGTATAAACAATCGTTGAATCTATAGATCCGTGTATTCCGCCGGTGCCAAAATCGAATTGAAACCCATCAATAATGCAATTCAAGCCCGTTTGTTTATCCCACCCGCTAACAAATTTAAATCTGTTCAGATCTGTTCGGTGTTGTAGATCGGTCTTACATAGACTTAATAAAATACCTTTGCCTAAATTTTTGACATCAGGCATCGACGGCACATCAAGCAAGGATAGTCCATACACTTTGATGATGGTGGGGTTCATAATCCATGCCATTTCTGGCGAGACTTCTAAATATTCCAACACGCCTTTCGTTTTATTGATGCTGAAATTTTTCAACCAATCTATGATAAATTTAAATTCGCGACGTTGGAAATTTATATAAGGAAAGATGATGTCACGTAGATTGATGGTTGATCGTGGTGTTTGCTGGGTTATCCGTCCGCTAGGACCTTTGACATAGCAGCATCCGGGGTTGTTTTTTTCGAGTTCCATTACAAATAGTTCAGTGCCAATTTTTTTATCGCTGTGATTCAAAAAATTCTTACCGTATTTTTGGCCTAGTTCCTCACGAAATTCAATCATTTCAATCGATTCAATGTAGAACTTTTCGGTTTCGTCAACATCATGATCGTTGTATTTACCGAGTGGGTCCATTTGATTAAGTAAAAGCGGAACGGCGGGTTCATATGGCAAATCTTGAATATTTTGAGAACGCATATTAAATTCAAGCATTTTGAGTGATGTACGTCGCGCTTCATTATCAAAATGATGAATCTTAAACAAATCAATTTGCTGGATATGACAATCATTATCCCAAATAATATTGTTAAATCGATTTTCCCACGGGGTATCTATTATCGCTTGCCCTTTTTGGTAGATTTCATCTATACCGATTCCCGCATAAAAATAATCCATGATCAAATGAAGGATGGGATAATCATATCCGACATTATTGAATCCGATTAATCTAGATCTTGAATCTTTCAACGCGTGAAGGAAGATCACAAGTTCTCGTAAATCATTGCGGCGGGGGCTTACTTCGAAAAAGTTGCGGAGGCCAGTATTTGGATGCTTGAAAGAGCCTGTGAAAATATTGGGGTAATTCTCTAAATCATAAACCCAATCAAGGGGATTAAACGGCACTAATTCACTAGCCCAATCCGGTGCGCCACATGATGGGCAGGCGGTTAAATGCTGTTTATAGAATTTTCCACAACATTTGCGGCGACCATAAATCATAGGGAATCCATGACCCGCCGAAGCGGGCCTATCGATGGGTGGATGGGTTAGGCGCGGGGCATTTGTTGGATTTGTGCCGGTTGGAAATTTGCTGCAAGCAGTTGCGCTTCAGTAAATGCGTTGCCGTTGGCGTCCAAATACTTAACCTCTACAGGCGCCGCCGGGGATGCTGCACCTTGACCGGGTTGCAACAGATCCGTTGCAGGTTGGACTGCTGCCTGTTGCTGTTGGACTGCTGCCTGTTGCTGTTGCGGTACTGCAGGTTGCACCGCTGCGGTAGTGGTGGCATTGACAGCCTGGTTATGTGCCACCATGGCGAAAGTGTCCATTGCAGAGGGTCCGCTTTCGGAAATGATGGCTTCGCCGGCACGGGACAATTCGAACAATATCGGATTCACATAAACACCGGGTGATTGACTCGGACCGTTGCCTTTGACACCGACCAACACGCGGGCATAGTCACCGGTTTTAATTTCGGCCTCATCCTGAATCTGTTCATAGGGTGCATACTTACCCACATGGTGACAGCGTACACCCATTTGTGTGGAACAATGAACGATCCAGTGGCCAGGCCAGCCTTCACGCTCTGCAGGCTTCTTACCCACAGTGTTGGGAACATGGCTGTCACCGTCTTTAATCTTCCACGAGAATGTAGGGGCTCCGTGTTCACCGTTGGGCCAATCCTGCAGGGCTCTGGCTTGGATCTGTTGACCCCACGGTGACTGTTTCCAATCAGCTTCACCAGCTTTGGGAATGGCAAGTGCAAAATATGCCTCGGTAACCGGTTGGCCGCCGGGAGCAATCACAGGCGTTTCAACTTGTGCGCCCGGTAGCTTTCTCATAACCTGACGCCGAACCATTGGGTGACCGCAAACTACACGACCAATTAACATCACTTCTGTTGCTGGATTAACGGCTGTGGTCATAACATAAATACCTGTTTTGCTTTGTTTTCATTATCCGGAACCACTTTGATTCCGGTACATTGTTTTGAACTATACGCCGTAATGACGGCTTCGTCAACGCCCAATTTTCGCGCTTGGTTAGGTGTAATTGCTTTCGGTTTCCGAAGGTCTTTTTCGAACATATCTCCCATCGCAAAAACTTCGTCAAGCGGTTTATTCCAATCTTCCCGGGCAAAGGTATTCACCGTAACCCAACCAGGGACAACTTCACCGGTGCGAACCTTGCTAGTGATTTGCGCTTCATACCCTGATTCAAGATCTTCCAATTGCTTAATGGCTCGTTTAATGAGTGAAAGTTGCACACCTAGCGACTGGTTGGATAATTCAAGCGGTACCGGTTTTGCTGCAGCCTCAAACAGCCTTGTACCCCCTGTCAATGCCGCTTCACACGCGTGACGCCCTGAACAACCTTTACAGTGCGGACCGCTGTTACATTCCGCATCAGGTCCCAATGATTTATGTGCATTAGCATTCAGAGTGTTGACGTATCCTCTCAGATTGCTACCAACGGTGGACCATGTCCTGATAGACCCTTCCCGGTGGTATGCCCTTGGTTGAACGATGCGAAAATTAACCTTAAGCGTTTGATCACGATACCCGTCAATGCCCAATTTTTTTAGAAAACCTTCGTAGTAGTTAATTAACTGCCAATTTTCAAAAGCGTTAACTACCCCATACCCGAACTCATACCCCCAAATAAATAGTTCATGCGACATATTGTCATAGATGCCAGCATTAGGAGTTCCAAACGATAATTCATGGATCGACGGCATTTCGAGACGTTGATCAATTTGCATAGCGGCCAATAGCCCGCGATCCTGGCAAATCTTCAAAACGTCCGTCACATACAGCATTGCACCTTCGGCCATTTCTTCATCGATAACCACACCGTTGGGCGCTGCAGCACCAATGAAGTTAATGCCGGTCTGCAAATCCCCTTCCATGCCTGGCAGATAGGATGACAACACCTCTGAAGCGACCCAATGCGATGCGTCATCGTATGCAGTTTTGGAAGATTGATCCGTTTCGGGGTAGAGTTGGTTCATTAACACCCAACCGGTACACCCGTCAGTAGCACCCCAAATACCCGCCGCCGTTGGTGGAATTATAGAATGTGACATGTCACACCCCCAAATCAGCCGCTACGGCGGGAATCAAATCAGGACGGGCGCCCAAAAGCGCGACGGATGCCAGACCCTGTTTAGTTACCGCAGCCAACATATCTGCAGGGGTCTTGCCGGCTTTAGTCGCCGCTTGCATCAGCGCTGGCAGGGTGGTTATTGCACTCGCTGATGTGGCGGGCGTTACGGTAGTCGAATCCGCAACGGGAACAGGTGACTGCGTTACGTTTGGGTCAACAGCAACCGGGGTGTTAATGGGGGTGGGTTGAACAGCCGCAACGGTACCAGCCGGCGGTATTGCCATAACGGCGCGAAGTTCCGCTTCAACGGTGGCGATCATTTCATCAGATACACCGCGCTTATATTTCCAGCCGTGGGGCGCTTTCGCCAGGGTCTTTTTACCGGCCCCGTGGATCCGTTCGTCCCAGGGCAAACCGTTTGCCAGGGTTACACCTGCAGGTGCGGGCGTCGCATTATCTGCAGGGTTCTTGAAAATGGTTGCCGCGGTCGGTTCCGTGGTGGTTGCCGCGGTCGGTTCCGTGGTGGTTGCCGCGGTCGGTTCCGTGGTGGTTGCCGCGGTCGGTTCCGCATTTTTACTAAATTTGGCACCGGTGGTGATCCGTGCTTCTTGCGCCAGATCTTCAACAAGGCCGCGCAACATTTCAGATGCCCGGGTCAATGCGGTGTAAGTCATCGGTACAGTTAAACTGATTTGGTCCATGATTTTCATCTCTATTGGTTGTTGACAGGAATGAATATTAAGGCATAATGACGGACAGGTCAACACGGAGTAATGAAATTTAACGAGGGTTCGAAACATGGGTGACATAAACCACGATTGCATTATAGCCACTACGTGGGATATAGGGTCAGTGAATAAGTTAATGAAAACGGCGGAAAAAATGGGAATAAAACCATTAGTTGTCACACCACCTAATCAATTTGGCGACCAAACAATAGTTATGCCATCGGACGGCAGCAAGGAAGGTTGGGAAGATTCTAATATTGGCGACACAATGCGTGAAGCCTTTATCACGCTGTTAGAGAGTTTTAATTACAGTGATGGATCGAACCCTTTTGCATGGGTGGAAGTTAGTTATGGTCACTATGGTCAAAAAATTACCAAGGGTAATAACCGGGACCGTCGCTGATGCAGCGTTTAAGGCCCTACCAGGCGGACACCAAAGCAGACATCTATGATATGTGGGATGCAGGCGCGTCCAATGTCATGGCGGTATTGCCTACCGGGTCAGGTAAAACGGTCACTTTCTCGGATATTATCCATGATCATTTGGGTGCGAGTTGTGCAATAGCACACCGGCAAGAGCTGGTTTCTCAGATATCGTTGGCGCTGGCAAAGGATGGTGTTAAGCATCGAATTATTGGCCCTAAAGATGTAGTGAAATTGTGCGTCAACCTTCATATGGCTGAAGTCGGGACGAATTATTATGTGCCGTCTGCACCTTGCGCCGTGGCGGGGGTGGATACTCTCGTCAAACGTCGTGATGAATTGGCGTCGTGGTTAAACTCAGTCACTTTATGGGTTCAGGATGAAGCGCATCACGTTTTACTTGATAACAAATGGGGAACGGCTGCCGCGATGTTTCCCAATGCTAAAGGTCTGGGAGTCACCGCCACCCCGTTGCGGGCCGATGGGAAGGGCCTAGGCCGCCACGCTGATGGATTGTTTGATGTCATGGTTGAAGGGCCAGGCATGCGCGATCTGATCAATATGGGATACCTGACTGATTACCGGATATTTGCACCTGATAGCGATCTTGATCTAAGTCAAGTCAATGTAAGCAAAACGACCGGCGAATATAACCCGAACAAATTGAAAACTGCAGTACGTAAATCGCATATTGTTGGTGATGTTGTCGCGCACTATTTGAGGATAGCACCCGGCAAACTCGGTGTGACTTTTGCCACTGATGTTGAAACCGCAACCGATATTGCCGCCCAATTTAACGCACAAGGTGTGCCGGCGGCGGTTGTCAGTGCAAAGACTCCCAATGCAGACCGAATCGCGATACTACGGAAATTTAAAAAGCGGGAATTGCTGCAATTAGTTAATGTGGATTTATTCGGGGAAGGGTTCGATTTACCCGCCATCGAAGTTGTCGGAATGGCCCGGCCAACCCAATCATTTTCATTATTTGTGCAACAGTTTGGCCGATCCCTTCGGTTGATGATCGATGGATCATTATATCCAGTGTGGGATAGTCTCACGAATGAACAGCGTCGTGACCACATTGCCGCCAGCAGCAAGCCCCATGCAATTATTATTGATCATGTTGGTAATGTTGATCGTCACGGGTTGCCTGACGGGCTCCGTACATGGTCTTTGGATCGACGCGGGAAGCGTAATAGCGGAACGCCTGACGATGTTATCCCTGTCAGAGCGTGCCCCGCCTGTACCGCTGTCTATAAACGTATCAACACCGCTTGCCCGTATTGCGGTCACAAAGCGGAACCGGCGGCCCGGAGCGGTCCTGAACATGTCGATGGTGATCTAATTGAATTGGATGCTGCAGCCTTGGCAATCATGCGGGGTGAAATAGAACGGGCTGATATGTCGGAGGCTGATAAATTGGCAGAAGTGCAGGCGAAATACATGCCTGTCATCGGCCAACGTGCAGAACTGAAGCGCCACCGGCAACGTCAGGAGGCACAAACAGCATTGAGGGCATCAATGGCATGGTGGGGCGGATATCACCGTGCAGCGGGGCGGACAGACAGCGAGATATACCGCCGATTCTATTTCGCGTTTGGTGTTGACATGATGACAGCACAAGCGCTCAAAACTGCCGAAGCGTTAACCCTGGCGGATCGGATTAATATACAGTTAGGAGGATTTGAAAATGGTGGAACCTAGACGATATCAGGAACCGGAGCGCCGCTACTGCGTTCGAGAGGAATTTACCCGGATGCCAATCTACGACGGAACCGTTATTAAGCGGTGGACCTATACCTATAGCGACGGCGACATTGAGACTGTTACCAAGCGGGAGCGCCGTAAGTGACCGCCTACTACAACGAAATCGACCCTTATGCCGCGCAATATCTGCGGAACTTGATAGCGGCGGGACATATCGCCCCCGGCGACGTAGACGAGCGGAGTATTGAAGATGTCAAACCCGACGACCTTAAAAAGTACACACAATGCCACTTCTTCGCGGGCGTCGGGGTCTGGTCCCTTGCCTTGCGCCGCGCTGGGTGGTCTGACAATCGACCAGTTTGGACGGGTTCTTGCCCCTGCCAACCTTTCAGCGCGGCAGGCAAAGGAATGGGGGTTGATGACGAGCGGCATTTATGGCCAACATTCTTCCACCTTATCACCCAACGGAAGCCTGTCCGAATTTATGGTGAACAAGTTGCGAGCAAAGACGGCCTTGGTTGGCTCGACC
>SDBT01002973.1_pt1 | contig 29529 bp, 21 predicted proteins | sample 2277101 | NCBI WGS metagenome assembly SDBT01 (sample SAMN10404973, study PRJNA504765) | marine sediment metagenome | isolation source: marine sediment core GS10_PC15, 103 cmbsf | place: Arctic Ocean: Southern Knipovich Ridge | collected 2010
GCCGGGAGAAGCCGGTGGCCGACTTCATTCGCTCCTCTCTGGCCGGCAGCGGGATTGCCATTAAGGAGGACACTGCCGGTGAGGCCCAGGGCGGCGACTGCGGCAACCTGATCTGCCGCTACGGCGGCGGCGGCCAGGTGGCCCTGCTGGCCCATATGGACACCGTCAGCCCCACCGCCGACTTAAAGCCCCAGCTGCTAGCCGACCGGATCGCCTCCGACGGTACCACCATTCTAGGGGCGGACAACCGGGCCGGGCTGGCCCTGATATTGGATGCTCTCAAGGGAGCTTCCGAGGGGCGCCTTGACCTGCAGCCCTTCACCGCCGCCTTCACCATCTGCGAGGAGTCCAACCTGGGCGGCTCCCAACATCTGCAGCTGCCGGGCTCAATCGAAATGGCCTGCGTCTTCGATTCCAGCCTGCCCCCAGGGTCGTTCGTGGCCCAGACCTACGGCGCCATGGCCTTCGAGGCGCTGGTGACCGGCCGCGCCGCCCACGCCGGGCTCGAGCCGGAAAAGGGGATCAATGCCATCATGGTGGCCGCCCGGGCCGTTGCAGGTCTGGAGACCGGCCGCCTGGACGAGAACACCACCGCCAACTTCGGCCTGATATCCGGGGGCACGGCCATCAATGTGGTACCGGCGGAGGCGAGCGTAAATGGCGAGGTGCGGGGCCGCGAACCGGGCCGGGTCGAGGAAGTGATCCGCCACATCGAGGCAGCCTTCCAGCAGGCGGCCAAGGCCGCCGGCGCCAAACTAGTGTTCTCGGCGGATTGGCACTTCAGGCCCTACCTGTTAGGACCGGACGATGCTGTCTACCAGCGGGTGCGGACCGCCATTACTGCCGCCGGGCTGGAACCTCAGCCTCAAGTCTCACCCGGTGGCAGTGACGCCAATGCACTCAACGCTAAGGGGCTGCCGGCCATCAACCTGGGCGTCGGGGTGCACCACTGCCATTCCGTGGACGAGTATATCCTGCTGGAGGACCTGCTGCATGCCAGGGACATCCTGCAGGCCATTGTAGCTGGGTAAGTAAAGGAACCAATTCGCATGAAGTTCAAGTTCTCCCGGATGAAAGCCCCCAACACCTATGCCATCTTGGTCTCATTGGTCGTGGTTGTAGCCGCCCTCACCTGGGTGCTGCCGGCCTCGCGCTATGGCACCCATGAGGTTGCCGGCCGCCAGGTGGTGGACCCGACCACCTTCACTTACGTGGAAGCCGCGCATCAGGGTTTCCAGGCGGTCCTGATGGCCCCCATCAGGGGATTCGTGGACGCCGCTGAGATTATCGGCTTCGTGCTACTGATAGGCGGGGTGTTCGGCATCATCCAGGCCACCCAATCGATCACGGCCGGAGTGCGGGCTCTGGCCGCGGCCTATCAGGTATCGAGCGTTGTACGGCTGGGTCTGATCCCGATCTTCATGCTGCTCTTCTCACTGGGAGGCGCCATCTTTGGTATGAGCGAGGAGACCATCCCCTTCATCCTGATCTTCGTGCCAATGGCCTACGCCTTAGGCTACGATTCCATCACCGGAGTGGCGATACCTTTTGTAGGGGCCGGCGCGGGTTTCGCCGGTGCCTTCTTCAACCCCTTCACGGTCGGTGTGGCGCAAAGCATCGCCGAGGTGCCGCTATTCTCAGGCCTGGGCTACCGCTTTGTCTGCTGGGTGATAATCACCACCGTTGCCATCATTTACGTGATGCGTTATGCGGCCAAGGTAAAGCGCCACCCGGAGTCCAGCCTGACCTTCGAGTCGGATCAATCCCAGCGGTCCCGCTTACTGGCGGAGTCCGAAGCCGAGTCGGCGGAAATGACCCGTACTCACCGGGCGGTGCTGCTCATATTCCTGCTGGGGATGCTGTTGCTGGTTTTCGGGGTGCTGCGCCTGGATTGGTACATTGAGGAGATCGCCGGTCTGTTCCTGCTGATCGGGCTGACCGTTGCGTTGGCCGGCCGGCTGAGTGTCGACCGTACCACCGACGCTTTCATCTCCGGCGCCCAGGCTCTGGTCGGCACTGCCCTGGTCATCGGCCTGGCTCGCGGTATCCTGGTAATAGCGCGGGATGGCCGCATAATCGACACTATTCTCCACGCCCTTTCAGGCCTGGTGGAGGGGTTCCATCCGGTGTTCTCCGCCCAGATGATGTTTATCGTACAGACGTTCTTGAATTTCTTTGTGCCCTCGGGGAGTGGGCAGGCGGCCTTGACGATGCCCATCATGGCCCCGCTGGCGGATCTGGTAGGGGTAGCGCGCCAGACAGCGGTGTTGGCCTTTCAGTTCGGGGACGGATTCAGCAACCTGATTATTCCCACTTCAGGGGTCCTGATGGGGGCGCTGTCACTGGCGGGAGTACCTTGGGATAAATGGGCCCGCTGGGTTCTGCCTCTGGAATTGCTGTTTCTGGTGGTGGGCTTGCTGTTATTGGTTCCGGCGGTGCTCACCGGTTGGCAGTAAGCCCGTTAATCAGCGGGTGATATCGGCCACCAGTTCCAGGATAGCGTCAGCAGCCTGCTCGGCCCCATCAGTGGGCAGTTCCCGGAGGCGGTGGCGAAGATCCTCGCTCTCCAGCGCAGTTTGAACCTTGAGCCGTACCTGGGTGGGGTCATCTTCCGTAGTCAATAGCCCGGCCGCCAGACCTTGCCCCAGCAGATTGTTCTCCGTCTCCCGAATTTCAGGATGAGTTTCCACGTGCCATAGGAGCAACGGCACCCCCGCCTTCAGCGCTTCCGCCACGGTAGTGAAACCGGCCCGGGAAATGACTAAATCCGCAGCTGCAATCACTTCTTGGGATTCCACCCAATCGCCCTCACCCACCAGGTACTCGGGATAGTGCTGCTTAAGCCGGCGTGACTCTTGGTCATCCCGTGGCAGTAAAAGTAATTGCACCTGGGGATCCCGGGCCACCAATCGGAAACGCCTGAGGTAGCCGTCGGTCTGAGGAGTGTTGCCGCCACCCATTGACAGGAATACCAGCGGCCGCTCATCTGCTCCCAGCGAGCTGCGGACCTCGCTACGGGAGCGAATAGCTCTGCGAGCGATGGGGGGCACCAGGCGAATGTTGGACTCACGTGGCGGATTAGTGTCGAAATTCCCCAGGATCATCATTGTGCATAGCCGGTACATGTACCGGTACAGCCGCCCCACTCCCCAAGCCGCCAACCGCCGTATCCTCCCGTGGCCTAGAGAGGTTTCCTGTAGTAAATAGTTATAGATGCCGACGATGGGAATTCCAGCCCGCCAGGCGTATAAGGGCACCAGCGGAATAAAGTCGTTAACAATTAAAACAGGTCTCTCTTCCCTAACCGCCCGGCGGAAAACCCGGTAGTCGCGCCAACCATTATATAGGGCGTATTTCAGAATCGAGCGGAAGGTACGCCCCACGGCGAAGTCCAGATCGGCGTTGTATGATAATTGCAGGCCGCCGGGATATGTCTCTATGGTATATTGCGACACCGGAAGCAGCCGGCGGGCCAGTTCCCGGTGCTGCGGATGAACAAATAAGCGCAGGCGTAGTTCCCGGCGATCCGTCATTTCTCTAATGATGGACACTGTTTTCATCAAGTGTCCCCGTTCCGGGCCGAAGAACCAGAAATCAAGAAGGGGTGGTTTGATTTCATCAGGCATGAGAGTCCTGGAGACCGGTACTTGTGCTCATTCAGCGGTAGGCAGGGGTGGGCCTGCTCCTCGAAAACAGCGTGGTCGCTGATGGTAGAATCCAACTATGGAACATTAGGGATGTGATAACGTTCATTGTCCAAGTTAGCATGGCCCACCCGGCCGCTATAAGCTCTTTGCTCTTCCTGATGAGGGCTTCCGGGCGGTTTGGAATCTGGTCCATTCTGCAGGCGCAGAAAAATGGCAACCAAATTGGAATGGAACTGGTCAAAGTGATAGATTCTTGAAATTGGCAATAAAAGGACTTTGAATCATGAAAATTAAAAAAGACATCCTAATCGAATCATACCCCATCCGGATCAAAGCGGTCCTCACCGCGGTCTTGCTCTTGACGACCCTGGTGGCATACGCCTATCCGCGCTTTGAGCAGGGGAGCGACTTGTCCCAATACACTTTTGAGGAAATGGTGCAGACCTTCGACATCCCCACTACCCAACAGTTCATCGCACCTCCACCGCCCAGCCGTCCGTCGATCCCGGTGGAATCTGAGGACGAAGATTTTGCCGAGGACATTACTATCGAACAGACTGACCTGGATGCCTTCGCCGATTGGGCAGCGCCGCCGCCCTTACCTACTGGCCAGTCAACGGTGCGGTTCATTCCCTTTGACGAACCTCCTATTCCTATCGGCGGTTTTGAAGCCATCCTGAAGAACCTGGTCTACCCGGAGATCGCCGTAGCAGCGGGCATTGAGGGAACGGTTGTGGTGCAGGCCTTCGTGGATAAAACCGGCCGGGTAACTGAAACTGAAATCCTGGAAGGGATCCCGCAGACTGGGATGAACGAAGCCGCTATCGCGGCCGTAAGAAAGACTCACTTTAATCCTGCTAAACAGCGCGATATGGCCCTGGGAGTGTGGTTGGCCATTCCAATTACTTTTCAACTCACAAGCTGAGCCCATTGATAATAGCAGAAGCGGGAGACCTGTCCGGGACTTGTGTCGCCACCTGATACAAAGGCTCCACCCCCCCGGCCATTGCTGGCTGTTCTGGCCGCTAACTCCCAAATGCTGATCGATGATATTCCTGGAGCGGTTTAACCTCCATTATCTGGCCGCTACGGATGGCCCGCACGGCCGCCTGAGCCCCTGAAAGGGTGGTGATCACAAGCACCATCTTTTCGAGGGCTACCTTGCCAATAGTACCCTCATCGAAGCGTGCCTGTTGTCCCAACGGTGTGTTGATAATCAGTTGCACCTGATCATCCTTCAGCCGGTCAATAACATTGGGTCGGCCCTCGTCAACCTTAAGCAGGATTTCCGCTGTAATGCCATTGCGCCGTAACTCCCCGCCAGTGCCGGCGGTAGCTACTATATTGAAACCGAGCTCCTGAAAATCACGGGCGATAGGGATAATCTCCAGCTTGTCACGGTCGTTGACGGAAATGAAAACGGTCCCTGATTGCGGTAGATGGTAGCCCGTGCCTAGAATCGCACGGTTAAAGGCGTCTGCAAACAGATTCGATATACCCATTACTTCACCGGTGGCTTTCATCTCCGGTCCTAAAAAAATAGTCTCATTCGGGAACTTGTTGAATGGCAATACCACTTCTTTTACTGCGATGTGTTGAGTATCATCCCACTTACGGAGTTGATAATCGGCCAATTTCTTTCCCATCGTCAATTGAGCGGCTATGCGTGCCAGCGGCACATTGGTAGCCTTGCTTACAAATGGCACCGTCCGGCTGGCTCGTGGGTTCACCTCCAGGATATACACCTGGCGGTCCCGGTAGGCAAATTGCAGGTTGATCAGACCTACAACAGATAGCGCACGGGAAAGCTCCCGGGTGACTTTGACAATTTCCTCGAGGGTGCCTGAAGTAGCTTTGAACGGAGGCAGGACACAGGCCGAATTCCCGGAGTGGATACCTGCTTCCTCGATGTGCTGCATAATTCCTCCGATATACACTTCATCCCCATCGCAAAGGGCATCCACATCGAATTCGAAGGCATCTTCCAGAAACTCATCCACCAGCACGGGGTGCTCCCCCACGAACTCCGCCGACCGTGACAAGTAATCCAGTAGATGATCGGAGGAATAAACTATCTCCATCGCCCTACCGCCCAGGACGTAACTGGGCCGTACCAGAACCGGATAGCCGACCCGCTCTGCAGCGTCCATTACTTCGTTCATCGTACGTCCGATACCGTAATGGGGTCGATTTATGCTCAACCGATCCAGGATGCGACCGAACTTTTCCCGATCCTCAGCCAAATCGATATTCGCCGGCGAGGTACCGATAATGGGTACCCCGGCCGCCTGCAGTTGCAAGGCTATTCTCAGGGGAGTCTGGCCACCGAACTGGACCAATACACCTTTAGGCTGTTCCCGGTCAACGATATTAAGTACGTCCTCGAAAGTCACCGGTTCGAAGTACAACCGGTCCACCATATCAAAGTCCGTTGAGACGGTTTCCGGGTTGCAGTTGACCATAATAGTCTGATACCCTAAGTCCCTGAGGCCAAAAACCGCTTGGACGCAACAGTAGTCGAATTCAATACCTTGGCCGATTCTATTGGGACCGCCACCCAGGATCATAACCTTATCTCCCGGTAGCGGTTCCAGCTCATCCTCTTCCTCGTAGGTCGAATAGCAGTAAGGAGTCTTAGCCGTAAATTCCGCCGCACAGCTGTCGACCAATTTGTAGGTCGGCCGTACTCCAATCTGCTCTCGCCAAGTCCTGATTTCTCTTTCGGATCTGCCGGCACGGCGCGCGATTTGACGGTCTGAAAAGCCCATCTGCTTATAGGTACGTAATTTGTCCGCTGTCACCTTTACACGCCCGGCGATCGCCAATTCCTCGATTTGTCGCAGAAACCAGCGGTCGATGCCCGTCAATTCATAAATCTGATCCAAAGTCTGCCCGTCTAAAAAGGCTTGGCGAACCTTCAACAACCTGAAAGCCGTTGGATAGCGGATTTTGCTCATGTCCAAGGTCCGGGCCCGGCTAAGCGCCGGGTTACCCTCAACGGGTGGTTTCGGTTCCAGGCCATCCAGACCTACTTCCAGGGAGCGAAAGGCTTTCTGCAGCGACTCCTGAAAGGTACGACCGATAGCCATTACCTCTCCCACCGACTGCATCTGCACCCCCAGATGGCCGGAAGCGGATCGGAATTTCTCAAAGTCGAAGCGCGGCAGTTTAGTAACCACATAATCGATTACCGGCTCAAACGCGGCCGTGGTTTTGCCGGTGATATCGTTGGGCAATTCATCCAGAGTATAGCCGACTGCCAGCTTAGCTGCCACTTTGGCGATCGGGTAACCGGTTGCTTTGGAAGCCAGGGCGGAAGATCGACTGACCCGGGGATTCATCTCGATAATCACCATTCGGCCGGTGTCGGGATGCACTGCAAATTGGACGTTGGAGCCACCTGTGTCCACTCCAATTGTACGGATACAAGCAATAGCCCAATCCCGCATCTGCTGGTATTCCCGATCTGACAGGGTCATGGCGGGGGCCACTGTGACCGAATCACCGGTGTGCACTCCCATGGGGTCGACATTCTCGATAGTACAGATTATGACCACGTTGTCAGCCTGATCGCGGATCACTTCCAGCTCGAACTCTTTCCACCCCAGTAAGGACTCCTCAACCAGAATTTCCGAGATAGGACTCTCGCGGAGGCCGTTCTCCGCCAAGTGCTCATACTCTTCATGGTTATAGGCGATGGAACCGCCGCTACCACCCAGGGTAAATGCCGGCCGGATAATCACGGGGAAATTCGTTATCGCGATGAGCTGCTTCGCGGCCTTGAGTGAACGGGCGCACCCTCCTTTGGGAGTGCTTATCCCTGCGCTCTCCATGGCAGTTTTGAACTGTTTACGGTCCTCCGCCTTATTGATGGCTTCCTCTCTGGCGCCAATCAGCTCCACTCCGTGGTCCCGCAGCACACCGGCCCGGCAAAGTTCCATGGCCAGATTCAACGCGGTCTGGCCACCAACGGTAGGTAACATGGCGTCCGGCTGTTCACGCTTGATGATAGCCTCAAGAAAATCGATTGTAAGTGGCTCAAGATAGGTACTATCGGCCAAATCGGGATCGGTCATGATAGTAGCTGGGTTCGAGTTCACCAGAATCACCCGGTAACCTTCTTCCTTTAAGGCCCGCACAGCTTGGGTACCTGAGTAATCGAACTCCCCGGCCTGGCCGATAATGATGGGCCCGGCGCCAATAATCAGGATCGATTCCAAATCGTCACGCCGGGGCATCTAACTGTGGCCTTCCATCAAACGGATGAACTCTGTAAACAAATATTGGGACTCGTGGGGGCCGGGACTCGCCTCAGGGTGGTATTGGACTGAGAAAGCCGGCTCATCCCGCAAGCGCAGACCCTCCAAGGTACCGTCGTTCAGATTGATGTGAGAGGCCTCCACACTTGGTGGCAACGAGTCCAGTTCGACGGCGAAACCGTGGTTCTGGCTGGTGATCTCTATCCGGCCGGTAGTGAGGTTCTTGACCGGATGGTTCAGGCCCCGATGGCCAAACTTGAGCTTGAAAGTCCGCGCGCCCAGAGCCAGGGCTAAAATCTGGTGTCCCAGGCAGATACCGAATAATGGCACCTGCCCAAGTAACTCCCGGACAGTCTGCACCCCGTAGGTCACCGCCTGCGGGTCACCGGGACCATTCGAAAGGACGACGCCATCAGGACCGGTGGCCAATATTTCATCGGCGGTAGCAGTTGCTGGGTAAACCGTTACTTCGCAGCCCTCCGCTGCCAGCAGGCGCAGGATACTCCGCTTTAGGCCGAAGTCTATGGCGCCCACTTTAAATCTAGCGGAAGTATTTGACGCTCCAGACACGTTATTCCACTCGTACGGCTGTTGGCAGCTAACCTCTTTCACCAAGTCCAGGCCGACCATGCTTGGCACGCGCGCCAGCTTATCCAAAAGACTTTCAATGCTGTTATCTGTAGTGGAGATAATGCCGTTCATAGCGCCCCGCTCCCGGATGTGCCGGGTCAGGGCCCGCGTATCAATCCCTTGAATACCCACAATGCTCTGTTGTCGAAGGTATTCGCCGATATTTTGCTTCGCCCGCCAATTGGATGAGATACTAGTTGCGCAGCGGACAACAAACCCGGCCACCTGTATCCGGCTGGACTCAATATCGTCCGGGTTTACTCCGTAATTGCCGATATGAGGACTGGTCATAGTGACGATCTGACGGCAATATGATGGGTCGGTTAAAATCTCCTGATAACCGGTCATGCCGGTGTTGAAGCACACTTCACCGGCCGTTTCCCCTTCCGTGCCGAAGGAAAAACCGTTAAAAAAACGGCCATCCTCTAGCAAAAGAATGGCCGACTGGTCACTGAGCATACCTGAATCTAAAGCCGGCTCCGCAGGGAAATCAAACCATCTTGGGTAAACTGCGACTAAAGTCTGCCCGGCGATGTAAAAAAATGCGCGATTAACTCCAAGAAAGGAATAAATTTTCGTCGTGACTTCGTACACGGTTGACAGCAATTAGACCTGGCGCTCTATGAGCGTTGTTTGTTTGTTGGGGCCAACAGGTGCGGTTGGACAATGGGCAGCTCTGGGGCCAGGTAATTAATGAAGGGAAAGAAACCAGAATGAAATCAACGGTTTGTATTTTGTCTGTGCTGCTTATTGCGGCGGCCTGCTCTCGCCAGGGGGATGAAACGCGGGTAACCAACTTGGGATCCAGGGCGGATTCGGTAAGCTATAGTATTGGCATGAATCTGGGCGCCGGTCTTAAGCACCAAGGTGTGGAGGTTAATACTGCCATACTTAAGCAAGGTATCATGGATGCCTATTTGGACCGGGAGCCCGTCTTGGCAGAGCCGGAGTGGCGGCGTGTGTTGATGCTATTCCAGGGGGAAATGCGCCGCAAGCAACAGGAGACAGCGGCCCGAGTAGCCGAAGTCAACAAGGCAGCTGGGGAAGCCTTCCTTAAAGAGAATGCCAACCGGGATGGAGTAGTCACTCTACCCAGCGGGTTGCAGTACCGGATTATTGCCGAGGGGGATGGCCCATCACCCCTGGTCACCGACAATGTCGTTGTCCATTATACCGGTAAACTTCTCGATGGCACTGTTTTCGACTCCTCCGTTGAACGAGGCTCGCCAGCTACCTTCAGGTTGAACCAAGTCATAAAGGGCTGGACCGAAGGATTGCAGCTGATGAATGTGGGTTCGAAATACGAGATGTTCATACCGTCGGATCTGGCGTACGGCCCCAAGGGTTCCGGTGGGAAGATCAAGCCTAATCAGTCGCTCATTTTCGAAGTGGAGCTATTGGAGATCAAGTGATGCCGAGTGTTGATCGCCCGTAAACCTGATGCGGATTGCCGCAAACGTTTATACCCCATGGTGGGAGCAGGCATAACATGAGTAAGACAAAAATTACCGCTTGGGACGAACTGGTGGACCGCCAACCCCACCATGCGCTGGTGGCAGGTGTGGACCTGGTGGTTGTCCGGTTTGACGACCAGGTTTCCGTATTCTTCGGACGCTGCCATCACCGGGGGGCTACGTACTCCTGCTGACTTCGCTAAAGCCCTGGCGCTGGGCGCCGACGGTATAGCAGTGAGTAACGCCGCCCTCCAAGCCATCGGCTGTCTGGGCATGCGGGCCTGCCATACCAACAACTGCCCGGTGGGGATAGCTACCCAACAGGAGCACCTCCGGGCGCGGTTGCCGGTGGACGAGGCAGCACATCGGTTGGCCCGCTTTTTTGGGGCCGCCGTTGATCTGATGAAGGTGCTGGCTCGGGCTTGCGGCCATACCCACTTGAACCAGTTTAACCGTGAGGACCTGACTACCTGGAAACGGGAAATCGCCTACCTCACTGCGGTCCGATACGCGGGCGTAGCACCGCTAACCTCCTGATTTTTAGGTTGTTTTTTTAAACCTAACACTGTTAACCTGTTATTGTGATTGGGGCTCCGAAGCCCTATTTTGCCCTGTTGGAGGTCTTGTCCCGCCACCGTAATCCGGGGACAACCTGACAGGGCTGAACCTTGTCAATAAAATAGGTTGTCAAACACAAATGCTTCTACACGAAAATGTCATCAAAGCGTAAATACCAACGCCGTAGCCATCCCGGTGGAACCACAAACACCGAGAGGCGTATTCTGGAAATCGCCTGGGATCTGTTGGTCGAAGGCGGCATTGAATCTCTATCCATGCGTGCGGTTGCTGCCAAGGTGGGAATCAGTGCCACTGCTATCTATTACTATTTTGATAGCAAGCAAGATCTAGTGGATAGGATAGTGGTTCTGGGTATCCGGCATGTCCATAAATATCTGCAACAGGCTATTGCGCGCCAGCCTGCCGGCTCCCTGGAGAAGCTCCTGGTTTTAGCAGAGGCCTACATTCGTTTCGCCCATGAAAATCAGCAATATTTCCAGGTGATTTATCGTATCCGAGGTGATGCCCTTGGCCGCACTGAAGATCTCCCGGTCCTTTGTGGGTATGATTTAATGCGGCAATGCGTTGGTGAATGCATAGAGAAGGGAGTTTTTCGTTCTGGCGATCCGGGAGTGATCACGACGTATCTTTGGAGCATTATTCATGGGCTGGTTACCTTAACCACGACGGGCAGTTTGCACGGCGGCAAGCCCTATGGCCCAGGAGACCAGTTGGAAACTCAGATACATTTGCTCGGGGCATTCGCTCCATATATCAGCCGGGGGTTACTGGTGGAGGCCACCGACAGTTATAGTCGCGATGGAGATGAGATTATACCAATTTCAATGCCCGCCGAGATCAAATAGAAAAACCAGATATGAAAAATCAATCTGAAATAAAACTGGTATTGGTCATGGTCGTTTTGCTAGCTGCGGGCAACCGTCTCCAGGCCGGTTCAGATAAAAGCACACCGGAGGAAGCGCACCGTATTGACCTGCGGCGAGCCATCGCAATAGCTTTGCAGCAAAGCCTGGTCATTAAAGAGGCTGCCCTGGACTTGGAAATCGCCCGAGGACAAGTGAGAGAGGCCTGGAGCAATGTCTTACCCAATGTGAGCGCTTCCGCCTCCTATTCCCGGAGCATCATACCGCTATCTATGTTCCTGCCCGCTGAATTCGCCGGTGGAGACTCGTCGGGCGATCAGATACTCATCCAGATTGGCGCCGATAACGTTTATGAGGCCGGTTTAAGGGTAAGTCAACCCCTGTTTGATATTCGGGCGTTCGTCGGTGTAGGGGCCTCGGCCCGGTTCCGAAACCTGAAATCGGAGGTGATGCGGGGAACCACCCAACTGGTTATTACCCAGGTTCGCCAGGCTTATCTTAACGCGCTGCTGGCCGATGGGCAGGTTCGCTTGACTGAAGAAAGTTTGGAGAGAGTCCGACAAACCCTGGCAGAAGCGAGGGCGCTTAATCGATCTGGCCTGACGAGCGACTACGACGTCCTACGACTGGTGGTTCAGGAATCAAACCTGGATGCGGAGTTGCACCGCGCACGCATCACCGAGGCAGCAGCCAGGCGCAACTTGCTTGTCGACCTGGGGATGCCACCGGATCAGGGAATCATCCTGGAGGGTAACCTCAGCGAACTGGATTTACATGACTTAGCAAATAACTCCACAGGAAATAAGGTCTTGTTGGAGATGGTAGGATTCCATAGCGATGCCATGCCCCGTATCGAACCGGTGCTCCAGGATGCGCTGGTAAATCGGAGCGATCTACGGCAGAATCAGCTGGTCACCGCTTTGGAACGGGCTCGACTGACTGCCCAGTGGTCGGAGTTTTTCCCTACCATGTCAGTTTTTTATAATCGCAGCTTCTCCGTTCAGACCATGGGTGAACCTGATCCGTGGGCTGTGGGTCACGCTACTCGAGCCGAACTGGCTATGGCCGGAATCAACCTGCAAATTCCGCTGTTCAGTGGATTCGGTAAAAGCGCCCGCCTGCAACAGAGGCGAGCAGCTCTTCGGCAGAGTAAAGTCCGACACCGCCGATTGGAGTTATTAGCTACCAGCCAGATGCATACCCTTTTGTCAGACTTGGAAGACAGCCGATACCGGGCAGAAAGCCAACTGAAGGCGCTGGACCAAGCACGCCGCGGATACGAGATTGCCACAGCGGAATATCGAAGCGGGCTGGGTTCACAACTCCAAATCACTGATGCGGAGGTGGCATTGCGCCAATCGGAATTCAATTACTCTAGCACCGTTTATGAATACTTGCTGGTGCGTAGCCAGCTCGATGTTGCTACCGGGGCTGTGCCTATTAACTTAGAAGATTTGGAGCCGCAATAATGAAATTGACAACAACTAAGGTACCAGTCAAACCTGTTAAAGAGCGAACACTCAAGTTCAGGCCTGTATTCACCGGTTTGGGAACCATCCTCATGCAGCTAGGAGTTGCATTATTGTTCGCCCAAAGCTGTAGTAAGATCGACAGCTCCCCGGACGACCTTTCCGCCGGAGAATCATCTGTCCCCACCACCAGCGCCAGGGTGGTCAACGTGCGGGCGGCTCAGGTACAACGATCCGAATTCGTGGACTTCATTCATATTACCAGCACGGTGGAGGCCTACCAAGATGTGACCGTCTCTGCCGAGGAGAGTGGGGTTATCAAAGAATATTTCGTGGACAAGGGTGAGGTGCTCCGGAGGGGCCAGGCCATTGCTAAGCTAAAGGACGATGTTCTAGTCACCCAGTTGGCCGAAGCCCAGGCGGCGGCTGATCTAGCGCGGGAACAGTTCAAGCGCCAGAAGGTACTCTGGCAGCGGGACAATATCGGTAGTGAGCTAGCCTACTTGCAGGCCAAATCAAGCGCCGATGCCACTAATGCCAGAGTAAATCTGCTCAAGATTCGACTATCCAACACGACCGTCAAGGCGCCTATAAACGGCATATTCGAGGAAAAATTCTTAGAGACCGGCGAGATGGCCACACCCGGCCAGCCGATAATCCGCCTGATCAACACTGACCAGGTACGGATTACCGGTGGAGTGCCGGAACGCTATGCGCTATTTGTACACCCCGGTGACAGTGCCTGGATCACCTTTGATTTCCTGCCCGGCCAAAAATACGCAGGCTCGATCCACTTCGTCGGCAGCGCCGTGGACCACAGCAGCCGTACTTTTTCCGTCGAGATCGTGCTGGACAATCCCCACCGTAGTATTAAGCCCCAGATGGTCGCTGGGGTAAACCTCGTGCGGGAACACTTAAACAATGTCATCACAGTGCCGCGGCAGATCGTAATGCGCTTGGAGGATGGTTTCCAGATATACGTGGCTCAAGAATCCCAGGGCAAATTGGTGGCGGCGGCCCGTAGAGTGCAGCTGGGACCAAACTATAAAAACAGGGTAGTGATCCAGGATGGCCTTGACGTGGGCGAGCTGATCATCACCCTGGGATACCAGCAGGTAGATCACGGTACGCCCGTGCGTGTGCTCAATGCCAGTTCCCTCGCCTTCGCCCCCGAGGAAAAATAGTGGCCACTCACCAGGAACCGGGGAAGTACCGGCAGTTTCCCCTAACCTCCTTCGCCATCGATCACTTCACCAGCGTGGTGGTGCTCACCGGGATTATTATCATTCTGGGGATCATCTCTTATGTCACCCTACCCAAGGAGGCGACTCCGGAAATCGTGATCCCGAATATATTTGTCAGCACTACCTATCAAGGTGTGGCGCCCAAAGATATTGAAACACTCGTGACCCGGCCTCTTGAGGAGGAGCTAAACACAATTTCCGACGTGGAGGAAATCACCTCTATATCGGCAGAGGGATATTCCCAGATCAACGTCGAGTTTGTGGCTGGAATGGACATGAACGAGGCTCTCCAGAAAGTGCGGGAACGGGTGGATGTCGCCAAAGTCGAGCTGCCCGATGCGGCCGACGATCCCCGGATTATCGAGATCAATATTGCTGAGTTCCCTATCATGCAAGTGAACATCGCCGGTGAGTATGGTCTGGTAAGGTTGCGGGAGGTAGCCGAGGACCTGCAAGATCAGCTTGAGCAGATCCCTGCCGTGCTGGAGGTGTCCCTGTCCGGCGGCCTGGAACGGGAGATCCAGGTTAATGTAGACCTCTCCAAATTAAAATTTTATGACCTTGCCTTCAATGATGTGATCGACGCCATCCGGCTGGAAAATGTCACCATCCCTGGCGGTTCTATCGACGTGGGGGGCATGAAGTACCTGGTGCGTGTGCCCGGCGAATTTACCGCCACGGAGTTAATTGCCGGCCTGGTGATCACCACCCGCCATGGTCGGCCCATTTACATACAGGATGTGGCCGATGTGGATTTCGGGTTCAAAGAACGGGACACTTACGCCCGTTTGGACGGTAACCCGGTGGTTTCGTTGGGAGTAAAAAAGCGCAGCGGCGAAAATCTGATCCAGACAGCCAAGGAGGTACGGCAGGTTATCGAGCGGGTCCAGCCCGGTATGCCGCCCGGCACGGTGATCAAGTTGACCTCCGACCAGTCAGTGTGGATCAAGGCCATAGTTGATAACTTGGAGAATAGTATCATCTTTGGATTGATTTTGGTAGTGCTGGTGCTGTTGTTCTTCATGGGTGTCCGGAACGCTGCATTCGTGGGTCTGGCTATACCCCTGTCAATGCTGCTCTCGTTCAGTATTCTGCAGTTGGTGGGCATAACCATGAACATGGTTGTGCTCTTCAGCCTCATCCTGGCACTGGGAATGCTGGTAGACAATGCCATTGTGGTGTTGGAGAATATTTATCGTTTCCGGGAACTTGGCTGGAGCGAAGTAGAGGCGGCCAAGCTGGGCACGGGGGAAGTAGCCATGCCCATCATCGCCTCTACCGCTACTACCTTGGCGGCTTTCCTGCCCCTGACATTTTGGCCGGGGATTGTGGGCGAGTTCATGAAATACCTGCCACTCACCCTGATCATCACCCTGAGTTCATCGCTATTTGTCGGGCTGGTCGTTGTACCTACTTTATGTTCCGCTTGGCTGGTGGTAGAAGAGGAAGCCCGGCCGTCGCTCACGGGGCCAATGAAATCTGTGCTGGCCTTAACGGTTTTAGCGGCGTTTCTGCTGGGACTGCGGTCCAATCCGTTAACGGCTGTACTGCTCACCGGGACCGCCGGACTGGCTTATCTGCTCAATCATTATTTCCTCAAGCCGGTTGGGCGCTGGTTCGTGACACGGGCCTTGGCCTGGATCTTGAAGGTCTATGAACGCACGTTACGCTGGGCCCTGAGGCATCGGCTCTTCATGGTGGCCAGCGCTTTGGTAGCTTTGGTAGCAGTGGTGATAGTCTTCAGCAGATCCAATAGTGGGGTGGAATTCTTCCCCGAGGGCGTTCCCCCCTCAGATGCCTATATCCAGATGGAAGCGCCGTTGGGAACCAGTATTGAGCAGACTAATGAAGTAGTCCGCCACATCGAGGCAGAATTGCGGGGACTCTCCGGGGTAGCGGATTATGAGTCGGTGCAGAGTACCGCCGGGTATAGCTCGTCGGGCCAGTTCGGCGGTGGACAAGGGTCTCACTTGGCCACTATTATCGTGCATTTCCTGGACTTTGAGGATCGGGCCCAGGATTCCTTCATAAGCGTGAATGAGGTAAAGAGTATGCTTTCCAACCGGATTGCCGGCGGGGAGTTCGCGATTGAGGTGCCCGAGATGGGTCCGCCCACCGGGATGGCAGTCAACCTGGAAATCTCCGGCGAGGACCCGGATCAACTGAAGCGGTTGGGCGATGAAGTAGTGGCCCGGCTGGAGCGTTCACCAATCTTTGCCAAGCTTGATGGTCTTGAAAACGATATGGCCGACGCGCGACCCGAATTGGAGATTAAGGTAGACCGGGAGAGAGCGGCCCTATACGGGTTGAATACCGGGGATGTGGGCAGTACCGTCCGTAGCGCCATCAACGGGACCGAGGCCTCTAAGTACCGCGACGGCAAGGATGAGTACAACATTGTGGTTCGGTTGGCCAAAAGATTCCGGAACAACCTGGATATCGTCGGCGAACTGACAGTGGTGAATGAACAGGGTGAACAAATCCCGATCTCATCGATTGCCTCCTGGGAAGTTGGCAGCGGCTCCGGGGATGTGATCCGCAAAGACCTGGAGCGAGTAGTGACCATCTCGGCGGAAGTGCGCCCCAATTACAATGCCAATGCTGTATTAAGCGAGGTCCGTGAGGAACTGACCGGCTTCCAGCAATCGCTCCCCTCGGGCTACCAGCTGAGATACACCGGCCAGCAAGAGGACCAGCAAGAAGCTCAAGATTTCCTGGGCCGTTCATTCCTGGCCGCTCTATTGCTGATTGTCCTGATCCTCATCTCGCAATTCGACTCATTGCTCAAGCCGCTGGTTATTGTCAGTTCGGTTATATTGTCGATCATTGGGGTTCTGCTGGAGCTGATCGTCCTCCAGAAGCCTTTCATCATTATCATGACCGGGGTGGGAGTTATCAGCCTGGCGGGCATCGTGGTGAATAATGCCATTGTTTTAATGGACTACGTGGATACCTTACGCCAACGTGACGCCTTGGATAATATTGAATCATTGGTACAGGGAGGCGTGACCCGATTCCGGCCGGTGATTCTGACAGCCATCACTACCGTTCTGGGATTAATCCCACTGGCTATCGGGTTGAATCTGAATTTCCTGGGACTCTATACCCGGCTTGATCCGGAGCTGCACTGGGGTGGTGAACAGGCAGCCATGTGGGGCCCCATGGCCCTGGCGGTGATCTTCGGGCTTAGCTTAGCTACCTTCCTGACGTTAATACTGGTACCGGTAATTGCATCGATTCTGGATGATCTGGCTGCATTTATGCAACGGAATTTTCTGGCCTCCAAACCGGGTGGGGCTTCAACGGCGGAAGGGCTGGCATGAACTCCTCTCTGGTGGTTATGACCCGCTTTCGAGACTCGGCCCCTTAAACAATGCCAGCCCCCATCCTGGCCCTGGAGAACCTCTCCAAGCGATTCGGTTCGCGACTGGTCGTTGATCACCTGACATTGGAAGTGGCGGAGGGGGAGATTTTCGGCTTCCTGGGGCCCAACGGGGCCGGCAAGAGTACGACTATCCGGATGTTGCTCTCCCTGGTGCATCCCACTAGCGGCGATGCTCAGCTGTTCGGGCAATCCATTCGAAACGGCTATCCCACTTATCTGGCCCAGGTGGGGGCCCTGGTGGAAGCGCCGGAGTTCTACGGCAATCTCTCGGCCCTGGCCAATCTGAAGCTGCTGGCCCGCCTGCATCCATCGGGTGCGGTGGATGAGACCCGTTGCCGGGAAGTGCTCCGTCTGGTTGGCCTGGAAGAGCGGGCCCGCGACCGGGTGGGGATCTATTCCCACGGCATGCGGCAACGCCTGGGCATCGCCCAGGCCATCCTGCACCGGCCGCGCCTGCTGATACTGGACGAGCCCACCACCGGTCTCGACCCTCAGGGCATGCACGATGTGCGCCGTATGATCCGCCGCTTTGCACGGGATGAGGGCATGACGGTGTTTCTATCATCGCACCTGCTCAACGAGGTGGAGCAGATTTGCACCAGCATGGCGGTACTCAATGAGGGGCAGTTGATAGTAAGTGGACCAGTCGAGCAATTCCTATCGCCGGAGTCTGTTACCCTGGCCGAGTTGCAAGCCGAGCCGCTGGATCGCGCCCGGGAGGTACTGGCAAGCCTTGAGTTCGTGAGCGAGGTAGCGGATCACGGGCCGGGAATCCGGTTCAGGGTTGATCACCGGCATCGGCCCGCCGTGGCCCGGGCCTTGGTCGAACAGGGGGTGCAGGTCTACTCTCTCACACCAGTTTCGCATCTGGAGGACTACTTCCTGTCCCTGTTCGGCCCTAATAGTACCGCCATATCTTAGTACACTCGATTATGTGGCGATCGTACGTTAACGAGCTCATCAAGGTTTTCAGCCGCTGGCGCACCTACATCGGCTTTGGGGCCATCGCTGTGGTGGTGCCCCTGGTCATGTGGGGCTTCAGTCTGGGAGGTTCGGTCCTCCAGCGGGAGATGCTCCAGGAACTGGGGGACGAATTCATAATCACCGGTAATCTGGCCAACGGCATGTGGGCCAGCTACCTGCTGATGAACGCCCTGTTCATTCACGTGCCGTTCCTGATCATTCTGGTGGCCGGGGACGTGGTGGCGGGCGAAGGCACCGCCGGCACATTCCGCATATACCTGACACGACCGGTGAGCCGCAGCCGGATACTGACCGCCAAGCTCCTGGCCGCCGCTACTTACAGCACCGGCCTGGTGGTTTTCATGGGATTGCTCAGTCTGAGTGTGGGCAACGCCTGGCTGGGGGTGGGCGATGTGTTCATCCTGGACGATGAAGGCCTCCTGATATTGCCCTGGGACCTGGCTTTAGGGCGCTTCGGCCTGGCCTACCTGTTCGCCGGCTGCACCATGCTCACCGTTACCGCCCTGGCTTTCCTGTTCTCGGTGATGGTGACCAACCCCATCGGTCCCATCGTGGGTACCATGGCGGTGATACTCGTCTGTATGGTGCTCAGCGCCATCAACATCGATTCCCTGGCCTGGCTGACCGATCACCTGTTCACCAGCCACTTCGACTTGTGGCAACTGGCCTTCTACGATCTCATCCCGTGGGACCAGGTCCGTGGCAGCCTGGTCAACCTGGGTGTATACTCGCTGGTGTTCGTGGTGCTGGCCTTCGTCATCTTCCGGCGGAAGGACATCCTTACTTAGCCAGGGCTACGCCCAGAGGGGTAAGCCCTTCGGCGAGGCTCCCCCGCTTACAGCGGGGTTCAGGACAAGCATCGAGAATCGAGCCCCATTTTCCCATTGCCCCGCAACGATATAGCTTTTACTTTGCTGCGGTATTTTTCCCCTCGTGTCAGCGAGTAGCGGACGCCTGAACGATCACTTATTTAGGTAAAGGTAGCTTATGCCCGCTCCCCGGATAGTGAAGCAACTGGTGCGACGCTTCGAAGACAACCTGGAGGCGTACCGCTCCGGCCATTATAACGAGACCCAAGTGCGCCTGGAGTACATCGATCCCTTTTTCAAAGCATTGGGGTGGGACATCCACAATGAGCAGGGAAACGCCGAGGCCTACAAGGACGTGGTGCACGAGGCCGCTGTCAAGGTGGGAGGCCACAACAAGTTAAAAGTTCATCTGTTGCTTATCATAACACCATTATTTGCCATAGTTTTGAAGCCGAAAGTGTAAGGGGATGGCAAACTACGAAGAAATTGTAACATATATCAACGGTCCAACACTCGTCCTTGCTGGTCCTGGTGCAGGGAAAACTTATCTGCTAGGAGATCGTGTAAAGAGGCTTCTAGACTCAGGAGTTCCAGAAAGTAAAATAACAGTACTGACATTTGGCCGCGATGCAAAGCAGAATATGCGGAACAAGCTCCTAGACCCAAATGATGGCTTTGGAATACCCTACGAAAAGCTGCCTAAAATCGCGACTCTAAACTCCTTTGGCAACGAAATTGTGAATAAAATACCACGGATAGTTGGACTGCGTAAAACGAATCTAAAAGTACAAGGAAATGACGCGGCGAAGAGACTCCTATTTAGAGATGCGGCGCTATTAGTTGGTTTATCTGAAGAGAAGGGCATAAGAGCAAGTATATGCAAGCAAAGTGAAGATTGTAGTGCCAAGGGAAGTAAAGAGGAATGTTTAATATGCGAGAAATATTGGGAAATAATGGCCGCATGTAATTATTTAGATTATGACGATCAAATATTATTAGCAATTAGAATTCTTCAAGAAGATTCTACGATTCTAAATAGTTATCAAGAAAGTGCAGAACACTTACTTGTCGATGAATATCAAGATATTAATGCCGCACAATTTCTATTAATAGAAATGCTAAGTCGAAACTCAAGAAATGGGTTATTCGTCGTTGGCGATGATGCGCAAAGTATCTATGGATTCCGAGGTTCAGATCCTGGATTCATTCTCCGATTCAGTCTGGATTATAAAGGTGCATTCACACCACCATTAGCCCATAGCCGACGGTGTCATGAAAAAATAATAAATGATGCAAATAAGATTCTTCAGGCATTCTATCCGAACTGGACAGGTCCTTATGATTTAGAATATCATATTCAACCGATGGACCCTCCGGTTATACGGCAGACATCGAGCGAGATTGCAGAAGCAGAATTAGTGGCTCGAATCGCTCGTAAAGCTGTTGGAGAGAAAAAAAGTGTTCTCGTGCTTGCACCGAAGAAAGCGTTTTTTTCTCGTATTTCAAAAACACTTGTCAGATATGGCGTTCCACACACTTCCCCCGTTAATCTACTCACTGAATCAGTCAACAAAAGGATTGAAAGCGTTATACCCTTCTTTGAATGGATTGGAAATAGGGATAATAACTTTATATTAAGGAGATTAATTGAGGAACTGATAAACAAAGGTGCGGCAAAAGTGCCTGGTTCAAATAAAAATAGAAAAATTAAACCTGAGACACTCCAGAAGCGTCAGAAAGTAGAGACTGAAATCGCCAGATTATGGGAAAGAGTGGATAGAAAGCATAGTTTGCTTGAAGCAATCACAACCGCATCCTCGGCCATAGATACTATAGCAATAATCAAGAATATATTAGAAGGATTGATCCAATCATATGACGATCCTAAGGGTGATAATAGAGGGGAATTCTCGAAGAAGTTAGCAATTGCAAGTGGGGTATGGATTGATCCAGTTCATTACATTGAAGACCTAAAATCGGTTGTTAATCTTATAAGCAGTCCAAAACCTCTGGGATTTGGCGCTGTACAGTTAATGACAATGAGAAAAGCCAAGGGTCTTGAAGCAGACGTTGTTGTAATGGTCGGTCTTGAAGATGATATAATCCCTAATCCGAACTCTGAAATTGAGGAAGAGGCCAGATTGTTTTATGTTTCCATGACAAGAGCAAAGGAAAAATTATACCTCTTACATTCATTTAAGCGTCCTCGGAGTATTTCATTTGGGCCGGATATAATGAGAAAGAATAGAAGTCGGTTCCTAGATGCTTTAGGACGCGAAAGTAAATATTTTAAAAAAATAGTAAGCACGGCATGATCTTATTTATGCAGTAAACATAAGCTAGTGTATGAAGCTGTATGGGCTGAAGGAAGAAACCTCACCCCCGTCCTGCGGTCGTCCCCTCTCCGCATGCGGAGAGGGGCTTCGCGAAGCGAAGGGGAGAGGTTCCGCGCACCAGGCGAACGACAGCACTCCCTCTCGTCATTGCGAACCCGCCAGCAGGCGGGTGGGGCAATCTCGCCGGCTCATCACTCACCGCTCATGGCTCATTGCTATTATGCGCACCAGGCGAACGACAGTGCCCTATTAATACCTTATATTCCCCCGCTCTTTGAAAATTGAGAAACAATTCCGGCTCCGGTATCGACATATCGGTCCGGTATCTAACAGATATTAACCTCTTCATTCTTAATGCCTTATGCTCATTTCCCGCCCATTTTTCACTTTGCATTTTGCATTTCCCTCTTGGGCTAGCTGCTCCCGTCGACAAGCATTAGCCTTTTAATGTCCTTTTGCTAGGTATTGGCGGGGTATAAGATGGGTCGCAGATGGGTCTATGATGGGCATTTGAGGGGCTATCGTGAACCCAAAGCTGCGCAGTATCGCCGGGCATTATCCGCCTGAATCCCCGTCCCACCAATAGTTGTTGCCCGGCGGGTGGAAAAGCGGTCATCAGGGGTTTTATCTAACCCCCGGCGTGATTTCCTGATTAGGAGCTGTCGAGCGTGGCTAGGTGGCGGCTGGTTCCCGGGCCGGACGTCCCCAGGGAGGCAGCAGTTTCAGCAGCACCGCCAGAACCAGGAAAGGCAGCACCAGCAGTACCAGGGCCATGAGCAGGCCTTCCACTCCCATGATATCCAGCTTTAGGGAGGTAAGCCCCCGGAAACTTTTAGAGAACATCTGGCCCCCCAGCACCACGTTCCAACGGGTGGAGAAGATGCCCACCTGGATCAGGATGGCGGACAGGAAATAGAGCAGCTTACGCAGTTCGGCGTTGAACCAATAGAGCTTGACTATGATCAGGATCCCCAAAGGCAGGATCATGCCCAACAGGATCTGCATCACCACCAAACTGATGAAAAGCTTACTCATTACCATAGCTGTTAGTATGTTGATCGATTCCTCGCTTTCATACAGCCGGTGCATGAAGTCCAGCACCTCTAAGGAAAAGTCTACAACGGTGGCATATAGCAGGAAGGAGGCCACTTTATCAAGACATTTCATGTCGATCTGCTCGCCGCGGGTAGGGGTAATGATCATGTAAAGCAGCAGAATCAGGGCGATGCCGGACACGATGGCCGAGAAAAGGAAGACAATCGGGATCAGCACGCTGCTCCACCAGGGATTGGCCTTGACCGAGCCGAAGATGAACCCCACGTAGCCGTGGAGGATGAAGGCTGAAGGTATACCGATTATTGTGATGAACTTCACCGCCTTCTTATCAAAGATCCGGGCCTTGTCGCTGGTGTCCTGTGAGAAAAACGAGAGCAGCCTATACAACCAGTTCAGGGGGAACCGCTCGCTGCGGCCCCAGAGCACCATGTCCCGGCGGTAATCGAACCAAATTTCCATCAGGAGCACCAACATCAAGTACCAGGCGTAGACGAAACCGAACATGGCCATGGCGGAGCTCAAGTTGGGGGTCAGGAATATTTCGTAGGAGCGCAGTGGGTGTCCTAAATGCAGCAGCAGCGGCAGGGGGGCAATCAGCAGGAACGCCAGGGCCGTCAACAGTGACAGGCGGTAGGTAGGCTGCAATTCCGTCACATTGAACACCTTCACCAGCGAGGCCAGGATGAAAGCCCCGGCCACCAGGCCGGTGAGATAGGGGTAAACCACGATCAGGAGCTTCCAGTGCACGTGGATCTCATTGGGATAGATGTAGCCGGTCACCAGGGGTACCAGTTCGGATAGGCTTTGGGCTGTTTCCATGATCAACGCACCTCCCCGTCAAGGTGGGTATAGAACACTTTCGGTTTCGTATTGAGGGCTGGTTTCAGCACGTGGGTGTTGTTCATGCGCTTGAGGCGCACCAGGGGGCTGGCCCCGCTCTCGAGGTCACCGAAGATCCGGGCCTGGGTGGGGCAGATCTCGACACAGGCCGGCAGCAGCCCCCGCTGGATACGGTGATAGCATAGGGTGCATTTGTCGGCGGTGTGGGTTTCCGGGTGCATGTAGCGTGCGCCGTAGGGGCAGGCCTGGATGCAGTAGCTGCATCCGATACAGCGCTCGCCGTCCACCAGGACGATACCCTCCTCGGTCTGAAACGTGGCCCCTACCGGGCAGACCTGGGCGCAGGGCGGATTGTCGCAGTGGTTGCACAGTTTGGGTACGAAGAAGCTGCGCAGGATATCCTTTTCCTTGATCCGCTCCGCGATCTCTCCGGCGCCACCTTCAAAGCTCTGTACGATGACCGAATCGTCCTTCCGGATCATATACCGCTCCACCCAGGTGCGGAAGTAATATGGCTCCGGGGGTACATCGTTCTCCACCTTGCAAGCCCGTACGCAGCTGCCGCAGCCGATGCACTTATCGATCTGAATCCCCATAGCAAAGCGCTTGTGTAGGACGCTTTCTTCCGCGTCGACTGCTCCGGAAAGGGTATATCCTCCTCCAAGTGCACCGCCGGTCAGGAACAGCAGGCCTTTGCCCAGCAGATCCAGGAACTTTCCACGTCTCATTATTTCACCTCCGGCATATGGGGATAATGGCACTGCCAGCACAGATATTTTTCGCCGTGGGTCAGCAGGTCGACTTTCGGGGTCCCGCGTACATTGGAGTCCGTGCCGTGGCACTGAGCGCAGAATTCACGGCGGCTGGGCTTGGCCGACCTCACTCTATGGGGCTGCAGCTTATGCATTTCCGGAGTCATATGGCAGACAGAGCATTCCAGCAGCACGTGGGGCGAGACAGCTTTCATCCGGGCGATCTGGCCGTGGCAGGCGGTGCACTCTGCAGGTGTCGTCGGCGGTACCGGGTCATGGGGATCGTGACACACGATACATGGCTTGAGGGGATTGTGAGCCACCGGGTTGATCTGCGGGAAGCCCGAGGGCCGCGAGAGATTGTAGGTGTGGCACTGGGGACAAAACTTGCGTTCCCGGGGGGCCGGCGGCTGGTATTCATCAGGATCTTCGGTATGGGCCGCCGCCGCTCCATGGCAGCCCTCGCAGGAAAGATTGCGGTGATAGCCTGCCTTCTTCAGATCGTAGATATCATCGTGGCACTCGGCACAAGGGCTGGAACCCACGAACCTGATCTCATGAGCAAGTTCCCGCTCGATGGCAGAAGTCCGCTGGGAACCCACCTCTTTCAGAGCCGACGGGATAACGAACGCCCGAATGAGAAGCACCGCCCCGAAGAAAAGCCCGAAAACCACTACCAGCCTGATAAGGGGATCGGGGATTTTGCGTAGTATATTATTCATGGAGGCCGTCTTCACTTATCCCGGTGCCATCAAGAGCCCGCTCCGTCAGCCCCAGTCGTATCCCGGGCGCAATGGCCCAGATCGCCGGGCATAGTGTACTGGCCCACGTAATTGTAGTATGGAAGCTAATAATTACCCCCCCCCCGTGGTGTTGGCAAACCGGCTTGCTCCACAGATCCGCTGGTCCATCGAAAGAATCGTGTTGGATCCTGGAACGGGCTGAAATTAACCCTGCATGTCCAGTTTAAGGCAATAGTTATTGCTGCGAAGGGAAGGATCGGGTGCAGAAAGGTTACATCAGGGGCGGCAAGGGCCTTGTTCGCGAACTGGAAAACCCGTAAACTAGAATAATAATTGTTAACCTCAATAACCACATTAGTGGGGTTCGAGGATTACTGTCGGTCAGTGAGGTGCTCTGTGAGGCTGGGAACCTCGCCCGATCGGGGAATAATACCAGGGAGGTTGAGATGGTCCGGATAGTTGCTGCATGTTTGGTTTTGGCCTGCTCCGTACTGCTGGCCGGAGACACCGCAGAGTATGTAGGTGTTAAGAGTTGCAAGATGTGCCATAAGAGCGATGAGAAGGGCAACCAGTTTGGCATCTGGAGTGAAACCAAGCATGCCACCGCTTTAGAATCCCTCAAGGGCGACAAAGCCCTGAAGATTGCCGAGGAGAAAGGGCTGGAAGCGCCGCCTTCCGAGTCGGCAGAGTGCCTGTCCTGCCATACCACCGGTCACGGCCAGGGTGGCTATGAAGTGCTGAGCGCCGAGTTCATCGCCGACGAGGCCAATAAGAGGGCAGTCAAAAAGAACGTAGCTCTTGCCAGTGTAGGCTGCGAATCATGTCACGGGCCCGGCAAGGACTATAAAAAGAAAAGTACCATGACAGGCATTTTCGACGGCAGTATCGCGGCCGACTCAGTGGGCCTGATTAAGCCGAACAAAGACACCTGTCTGGGTTGTCATAACGAGAACAGCCCCACCTTCAGTGGCTTCGACTTCGAGGCCCTGTCAGCCAAAATAGCCCACCCTTATCCTGAAGGGATGAGGGAGTAGCCCCCGGGTAGCCTCGCCAGCGATAGATAAGCCCCGGCCACTCCCCGAACTGAGCACTACAAGCGGCTGGTGGCTCCACCCACCGGCCGCCAGCAACCAAACTATGCTGTGATTATGAAGGCAAATCGTAACCGGCTGGTAATTATTGCGGCAGTCGGGCTGCTGCTACCACTTAGTTTTTGGGGGGTTGTGGAATTCACATCGCGACCCAAGTTTTGCAATTCCTGCCATTATATGGAACCGTTTTATGAGAGTTGGGCAGCCTCGGCCCATGGGGATGTAACCTGCACCAAATGCCATTTCGAACCAGGCCTCACCGGGAAGCTCAAAGGCAAGCTCAACGGGCTTTACCAGCTTACCAAATACGTTTCGCTGGCCTATAAAAAGTCCAAGCCCTGGGCGGAAATATCGGATAAGTCCTGCCTGCGGGAGGAGTGCCACCAGGCCCAAAAACTGGTGGGTCCCATCCAGTTCAAGAACGTCAAGTTCGATCACAGCCACCACCTGGGTGAGCTGCGCCGGGGGAAGCAGCTGCGCTGTACCAGCTGCCATTCCCAGATGGTCCAGGGCCAGCATATCAAGGTGACCGAAGCCACCTGCTTTATCTGCCACATGAAGGATCGCTCAACGAACAGCCACATGGTCAACTGCAACACTTGTCACACCGATGAGATTTTCATCGAGCGGGGCAGCGAGTTGCGCTACAACCACACCACCGTCATCAAGACCGGTAAGGATTGCCAGTCGTGTCATGTTAACACCATTGAGGGTAACGCCCCGGTGCCCCTTAACCAGTGTATCAATTGCCACTGGCAGACCACCTTTTTCGAGCGTTACGACGATCCCGAGTTCCTCCACGAATACCACGTGGCCAATAATAAAATCGAGTGCGTGGCCTGTCATACACCGATTCAGCACACGATCCGGCGGGAACACCGGCTGACAGGGGAGGACTGCCGGTCGTGCCACCTGGAGATGCACACCGAGCAGGCCCGGATGTTCGCCGGGGAGGTGAGCGGCCTGCCCCACACACCAAATCCCATGTTTGAAGCGGGTCTATCGTGCCAGAGTTGCCATATTTTCCACCTGGAGAGCCTGGGGCTGGGTGAAACCATGGTCTCCAGCCCGGAGGCTTGCGATCAGTGCCACGGTCAGGGCTACGGCCACCTGCTGCAAAATTGGGAACGGCGCCTGGAGGAAATGGAGTCAGAGGTAGGCAGCTACCTTGAAGAAACCCGCGCTACCCTGGATGGTAAGGGTAAACTCAGCCCGCCGCTGGAGCTCTACCTGAGCCTGGCCGCCAAGAATCTCCTGCTCGTTACGACGGCCAATGGCATCCATAATATCAAACTGAGTGATATCCTGCTGGAGCAGGCCCACGACCTTATCTCCCAGGCACTGCAGAACACCGGGGAAGAGACCTCTCTGCGGCCTTATGTTTCGAGTGGCCAGCTGGTCCCATCAGATTGTGCCAACTGTCACTTCGGTATCGAAGAGACGGTCGTTGACGTTTATGGCCTGAAATTCCAACACAATTCGCACCTTACCAATGGGGTAACCTGTACTAAATGCCATTCGAATCTGCAAGTGCATGGAGAATTGTTGCTCAGCCGGGATGAGTGCCTCAATTGCCATCACAGCCGCGAAGAGCTGGCCTGCTCATCCTGCCACCTGGAGCAGAGTCAGTTATTGCAGGGGCAAACACCGTTTTTTTCCGGTGAGCCGGATCTTATGTGGGGGGAAGACGTCAGTTGCCAGGACTGCCATCTGGTCGAGTCCGGCCTGGTGCGCCGGAGCGCCGAGCTATGCGCTGACTGCCATGACGAAGACTATCCCGCCCTGGTACTAAAATGGCGGGCAGAGATCACCACGCTGATCAGGACCTGGCCGGCCGAACGGGACCGGGACGTGGTGGAGTGGTTGACTCAGGAGAGCAGTCTGGGTGGGCATAATGCCCAAGCGGTGATTGACTATCTACAGAGCCAGGCGCAAATTCCACCTCGGCCTTAATGTTTCGCAATAGCTGGAGTTTAAAGTGAACGAGAACCAAAGCGATCTAATCGACCTGGCGAGCGAAGCCAATCTTTCGCGGAGGTCACTGCTCAGGCGCTTACTGGGTGTGGGCATCCTAGGATGGCTGGGTACCATTTTCTACCCGATAGCCAAATACCTGGTCCCACCACCGGTGGGAGAGCCCACGGTAACCTCCATGAAGATAGGCCCCACGGATGAAGAATGGCCCGAACCGTTCAAGATCATCCAGTTTGGTCGCAAACCGGTGATCGTATTGAAAGACCAACAAGGCAATTACCGGGCGCTTTCGGCACTCTGTACCCATTTGGCATGCATCGTGCAATACCGGTGGGAGGGCAATTACATCTGGTGTGCCTGTCACAACGGCAGGTTCGACCTGGCGGGGAAAGTGATCTCCGGACCTCCGCCGGCATCATTGGAAACCTATGATGTAAATATCACCGACAGCGGCGAGATCTGGGTCTCGCAAAGGCAGGTATAGACAATGAAAAAAATTGTCCCGTGGCTTAAAGAACGTTACGATGTAGAACCGATTCTGGACTTCATGCGGAAGAAAAAGGTCCCCATGGGGCCGGGGTGGTACTGGTCCTATATGGGTGGTGTGGCCTTATTCCTTTTCGTGGTGCAAGTGGGCACCGGTATTCTGCTGCTGATGTACTACCGCCCGGGGGCCAACGATTCCTTCGAGTCAGTGCAGTTCATCGTCTCCCGGGTCCAATTCGGCTGGTTGATCCGGTCGCTGCACAGCTGGGCGGCCAACTTCATGATGCTGGCCGTGTTCCTGCATATGTTCTCGGTATTTTTCCAGCGGGCCTACGCCAAGCCCAGGGAGTTGACCTGGGCCAGCGGTGTCATGCTGCTGGGGCTGAGTATGTTCTTCGGTTTTAGCGGCTATCTGCTGCCCTGGAACGAATTGGCCTTCTTTGCCACCAAGGTGGGGACCGAAATGGTGGGAGCAATACCGGTAATCGGCCATTTCATGATGGTGTTGTTGCGTGGCGGCGACGAAGTCACCGGCGCCACCCTGCCGCGCTTCTTCGGTATCCATGTGGCCATCCTCCCGTTGGTGTTTATCGTCTTCCTTTCACTGCATCTGGCCTTCATTCAGTTGCAGGGGATGCATGAATCGCGTTCCTTCAAGAACCTGCCCGACGAGAAGAAGCGCTTCATGCCCTTTTTCCCGCATTTCATTCTACGGGACATGATCCTGTGGCTGCTGGTGCTGAACGTAGTAGCGGCCTTCGCGGTGTTTTATCCCTGGGAGCTGGGGACCAAGGCGGAGTTGTTTGCCCCGGCTCCGGCCGCCATCCGGCCGGAGTGGTTCTTTGTGTTCATGTTCCAGACCTTGAAATTCATTCCCTCCCATATTTTGTTTATCGAAGGGGAGGTACTGGGCATCCTGGGCTTCTTA
>SDBT01002974.1_pt1 | contig 29506 bp, 25 predicted proteins | sample 2277101 | NCBI WGS metagenome assembly SDBT01 (sample SAMN10404973, study PRJNA504765) | marine sediment metagenome | isolation source: marine sediment core GS10_PC15, 103 cmbsf | place: Arctic Ocean: Southern Knipovich Ridge | collected 2010
TTGAACTGGTTGTGCTGTTTGTTCTGCACTTATTGTTTGATCGATTATTTAACGAACACTCAATCGAAGCTCGGCATGCTCTCAACGCTCACAATAACACGTCGAAGCCGTTACGCCCCCAGACATTTCAAAGATTAGATGTTCTCAGAGTACCCATTTGAGGACTGCTTTGCAAGGGGTCTGGCAGGGATATACCTATCAAATCTGCCCTATATAGCGGCATAAACCATCGAACTGGCTATGGCGAATAAAAGAGCGGCGGCAGTTTGATACTCAGATTTTGTATCATCGTTGGAATAGTCGTAAATCGCTCATCAAACACATTCGTCACAAACTGATAGTTAAATCCTGCATTATCATACGAACTGTTTCCTATAATAAGGTTCTCAATACTTGATCCACTTATGCCCACTCCCGCAGCAAGCGATGATGATCGAGAGGCTGATTGCACCGTATTATTGGTAATCGAATTGCGTGAAGGGAATAGAAACGCTTTAAATATCTGAAATTCAAAACCTCCCTCCTGAAGCCCTCCTGTTGCCAAATAAACCCCATCAGGTGCCCACGCAACAGCCTCGCCACCGGAACCCTGTGGTTGCCCATCTATTTTACTAATTGTTCCGGTAGATCGATCAAAAGAAAATATCTGGATATCATCATTAGCCCCTTCTCGCAATCCCCCCGTCGCAAGATAGGCTCCATCCGGTGACCAGGCGACAGCATTACCTTGAGTTCCTTGACTTTGCCCATCTGTTCTGGTGAGTGTTCCAGCGGCTCGATTAAACGAGAACACCTGAATCTCATCATCAGCACCTCCTGTTGCTCCCCCCGTGGCAAGATTCGCTCCATCCGGTGACCAGGCGACAGCATTACCTTGAGTTCCTTGACTTTGCCCATCTGTTTTGGTGAGTGTTCCGGCGGCTCGATTAAACGAGAACACCTGAATCTCATCATCAGCACCTTCTGTTGTTCCCCCCGTGGCAAGATACGCCCCATCCGGTGACCAGGAAACAGCATAACAGTTCGCTCCCTGACTTTGCCCATCTGTTTTGGTGAGTATTCCGGTGGATCGATTAAACGAAAACACCTGAATCTCATCAGCACCTTCTGTTTCTCCCCCCGTGGCAAGATACGCCCCATTCGGTGACCAGGAAACAGCAAAACAGTTCGTTCCCTGATTTTTCCCATCTGTTTTAGTAAGTCGGCCGGCAACTCGATCAAAGGAGAATACCTGAATTTCATCATCCCCTTCGGGACTTCCTCCTGTTGCGAGATAGTCGCCACTCGGTGACCACGCAACCACACGACCGAACACCGTTCCCTGATTTTCGACGGTAAGTGTAGTGATTGTTTCGGTAACTCGATCAAAAGAAAATATCTGAATTTCAGCAAAATTTTCTGGAGATCCCGTCGTCGCAAGAAAAACCCCATCTGGTGACCAGTCAACAGAAACACTAGCGCTACCCTGATTTCCACCAGTAACCAATGTTAACGCATCAAAACTATATTGAAGGAGAATCCCGTAGGGAACGGCAAATCCGTTTGCATCGGTTTCTACTACCGTGCTTGTACATTTGGTAATTTGTGAATTTGATTCAGTACCAGTAAACGCAAAGCCTACCACAACATTCGGTTCGCCGGTCACCGTTAGCGCAAGCGTTCTTTGCGCTATGCATGAACTGAAAATATTGCTTGAACCATTAGTAGAAATGAATCCATAGATGTCTGCAGTAAGATCAGTAAGCCCTTGGCCGGTGTTGAGCGCATGGCAGTTGGCAAAGAAACTTTTGCTACTTCCATCAAGCTCAAACCCAACATATACCGAGTCGGAAGCGTTCGTATCATGCACCTCTGCTCGTGATACATTGTTAAAAAGCATGCCGGTATCGCTTGCAATCAGATCACACGCATCAACATATATATTATCTGATCCTGCAACCTCTATACCGGTTGTGCAGTTGCGGGTTGTCACATGTTCCACCATAACGCGCGCACTTCCCGATAACACCGATATGCCGCTATTATTTGCCGCAATCACTGAACCATTTTTTATAAACGCCTGCGACCTCCCGTTCACCTCAACGCAATTATCGCTGCTGTTGGTGATCGTTTTGCTATTCAAATCCAGAATCACATTATTGGTATCAATGACGATCTTTCCCGCAATATTCTCCGCCAAACAATAGACACCCGAATTTAAAATGGTAAATACCCCAGCAGTAAGATCAATTTGCCGAATAGTTACATCACAGGATGCTTGCGTCACCAACCGCTGCATAGCCCATAGCGATTCACCGGAAAGGACCGCACGCGCTTGTATTTGTTGAGCCCCAAAACATAAAAGGAATAGAAAAGAGATAAGTTTTTTTTTCATTACATTGCCTTATTCATGTATAGAAACATTTTTATCACCAGCTATATAACGCGTCATGATGCTTGTCAACCCGTCCAAACTACGGCGCATAGAAAAATGGAGACAATTTAATGCTTATATTTTGCGCTACCGTTGGTATCGTCGCAAATCGCTCATCAAATACATTGGTAACAAACTGATAGTTAAACCCTGCATTATCATACGAACTATTTCCTATAATAAGATTCTCAATGCTCGAGCCACTTATCCCCACGCCAGCAGCAAGCGATGATGATCGAGAGACTGATTGCACTGTATTATTACTGATAGTATTGCTCGTAGGGAATAGAAACGCTTTAAATACCTGAAACTCATTGAACCCCTCCGCATTTCCACCCGTCACAAGATAAACACCATCAGGCGACCAGTTAGTAGCAACACCTCCGAAGAGGCCTTGGCTCTTACCATCTACTTTGGTAAGTTGTCCCGTTTCTCGATTAAAAGAAAATACTTGAATCTCATCAGTAACCCCCTGCGTGTCTCCCACTGTCACAAGAAATGCACCATCAGGCGACCAGTCAGTAGCACGACCTGCTCCTCCCTGAGCTGCCCCAGTAACAAAGGTGAGTACTCCGGTAGACGAGTTAAAGGAAAACACCTGAATATCATTGTCTCCTTCTCGATCACCACCCGTCGCTAAATAAGCTCCATCTGATGACCAAGCAACCGCTCTACCGGCGGTTCCCTGATCTTGACCGTCCGTTTTGGTCAATGTTTCAGTAGCCTGATTGAAAGAGAATATCTGAATTTCAGCCCCAGCTTCTTCAAATCCCCCCGTAGCTAAATAGGCCCCATCCGGTGACCACGCAACTGCTTTACAGCCAGAACCCTGATTTGCCCCAACAATAAAGGTAAGCGATTCTGTGGATCGGTTGAAGAAAAAGATTCGAATTTCATCACCTGTAGGTCCATCTCCCCCTGTTGCAAGGAAAACTCCGTTTTGTGACCAAGCAACAGCACGCTGAGCCTCCCCCAGACTTTGCCCATCTGTTTTGGTCAATGTTCCAGCAACGCGATCAAAAGTGAATATCTGGATTTCATCTCCACTTTCTGCGCTCCCCCCTGTCGCAAGATATAGCCCATCGGATGACCAGGAAACAGATTCACAGGCCGTTCCCTGACTTTGACCGTCTGTTTTGGTGAGTGTTCCAGTAACCCGATCGAAGGCAAATATCTGAATTTCATTAGTCCCCTCTGTGTTTCCCCCTGTAGCAAGATACGTCCCGTCGGGAGACCACGCAACGGTTAAGGCCCCTAAGGCTATTCCCTGATTGCCGCCGGTAACGGTGGTGAGCGTATCAAAGCTGTATTGAAGAAGAATGCCGTACGGAATGGTAAATCCGTTTGCATTAGTTTCTATAATACTACTTGTGCATTTAGTAATCTGCGAATTTGATTCGGTACCGATAAGCGCAAAGCCTGCAGCAACATTCGACACGCCGGTTACCGTTAAGGCAAGCGTATTTTGTGCAACACATTCAGAGAATATATTGTTTGAGCCGTTTTCAGAGATAAATCCAAAAATATTTGCGATTGGATCAGTCCACCCTTGGCCGGTATTGAGTGCATGGCAATTGGTAAACAAACTATTGCTTGTTGTCGAGAGAGCAAATCCGCCCAACTTCGAATCAGAGGCTATGGTATTATTCACCGTTGCACGTGATACCGCGCTGAAAAACAATCCCAGATCATTGCCAACAAACTCACATGCCTCCACAAATACGTTCGTTACCCCAACTACACTTAGACCAACTGCAGAGCTATAACTGGTTACGCGTTCAATAGTTATTTGGTCAGATCCTCCAAACACTATAATCCCAGTGGAATTTGGAGCAATTACCGAACCATTCTTAATAAGAACGTTTGATCCCCCGCTTACCACCACACAATTAGAGGCATTCGTCATCGTCTTGCCATTCAGATCAAGAACCACATTATTCGTATCGATGACGATCCTTCCCGTAATATTTTCTGCCAAACAGTACACACCCGAAGTGGAAATGGTATACACACCCAAAGTAAGATCAATTTGCCGAATGGTTATATCGCAGGATGCCTGAGTGACCAACCGCTGCATGGCCCACAGCGATTCACCGGAAAGGACTGCACGCGCATGGATTTGTTGCGCAAAACATAGAAAAAATAAGAGAGAGAGGACTGTTTTTTTCATTACACTACCTTATAAAACATTGTGATCATCAGCTATACAACGCATCATGGCACGCTGTCAAGCGACGATACCTGATCCTCCTAGAGAAAAAGCGCCTTCTTTATACACGATACTTGTTTGAGAAAAAAGATACGATCAAACATAGTTTGGAAGTACCACCTAGAACTTACCCCGAAGCTCACGGTCGGTCTCCCGCCTGATATCCCGCTCTCTGAGCGCCTGTTTCTTGCCAGCAGCCTTTTTATGCTTGGCAAGCCCGATATCCACTTTGGCAATATTCCGCTTATTAAAATAGATCTTGAGCGGCACAATGGTGATCCCCTTCCTTGAGATATCCCCAATAATGCGAGAAAGCTCACGCTTAGTAAGCAGCAGTTTTCGCCGACGCCGCGTATCCTCTTCCTTTTTTGAAAATGCTCTTGCGTAGGGGCTGATATGGCAGTTAATCAGAAATAGCTCACCCCCATGCACCGTGGCAAAGGAACCGGTCAGCGATACCGTTCCCGCCCGCAATGATTTCACCTCATCACCGGTCAATACAATCCCTGCTTCAAGGCGATCAAGAATATCATAATCGTGAAATGCTTTTTTATTCTGTGTCACAAGACGCACATTAACTCCTATATTCTAAGTCAAACCCATCGGCCGCCCCGTCCGCCGTAGCTTTAGCGAAGGAGGAATGCTCTTCCCCCTGAACTTTATGTTGCATAGCCACCTGATGCGCCTTTGTTGCCACTGAGCGCACTACTTCTTTGGATTTGAAAACCGTGTTGATCACCTTGGTTTTACCGGTAAGCATCATAGAGGCTACCTTCCTTACGATCGGATAGGCAAGCAGGCTCAACCCAATACCAAGAAGATTACCTCCAATTATAAACGCCCAAAATGAAAAACCTGAGAAACTCACGTAATTTGAAAGCAGCTCATTTCCTTTGGAAACCCATGAAGGATTCCAGGCATAATGATTCCACCCAAAGAATGAGAGCGTCCAATCACCCAAGAGATACGACAATCCATACACCGGCACCATTGTCCATGGATTATTTATCATCATCGATACCGCCAATACCACGGAGAAGTTCAAAGCAAAGAGCCACGAGAACAAAAATACTATCGCCGTATGAAAGCCAACAAAAGGAGAAAAGGCAATATAGATGCCCATGCAGCAGGAAAGCGTAAATTTCCAAACCGATAGTTCATGCTGCAAAAGCCGAGCGAACATTTTTTTTACCCATATCATCATACAATTCTCGTTGCTACCTTGTTTTGGCCGCCCTACCATCAACTTCATTTGAAATAGAGCGCCATTTGTATTACCCTAGCGTTATTGTTGGACCCTTAGTGAGAATGAGAGCAAACCTATGAAAATAACGTCTATATTTACCCTTTTCAGTGTACCGATTTTCGCATTACTGACAAGCATTTCCCTCGAAGCCTTGAGCGTTATTCCCTGCACAATCCAGTTTCCAGAGAAGATATCCACGGTTCCCACCATACGTATCTACTGTGGAGGCAAGATCATCCCATCCACGATCGATCAAACCAGCAAAACACTCACCTTCAGCGTTCCCAAATATGGAAATCAGGATCAATTTAAGCTGTTGGTCACTGAAACGATCGATTTTTCCTTCTATCTATCGAAATATCAGCCCAAAACCAACAACACGGCCGCCTACGTAAAGCTCAAGGATGGGCAACCCTACTACCTCTTTACCTTCACCAACCTCCCCACTCCTGAAGGAAACAAGGGTGGCGTATCCTACAAATGGCATATTGACAAGGTAACCAATCATGATAAAAATAATAAAATCTCTGATGATGCGATCATCCTTTGTATGCCGCCCGATTGGATTCATTCCATGAGCAACACCAATGCGTTTGAGCTTCCTACTATCTCGATCAAATCATCCGTACTGGAATCAAGCAGCTCTGAGAAAGAGTTTTTTGAACGAGCCGTTAAATTCCAACTTGCTGCCATTGATTCCGATACCATGCATGATCCTTCAGCAGATGTAATCAAGCAGGAACAAAATCGAATCATGATCGCGGCACCAACGGCGTAGCCCCATGAAACAACCATATATCACCCTCGGCATTGAAACATCATGCGACGAAACAGGAGCAGCGGTTTACCACCAAGAAAAAGGACTCCTTTCCAATGCCCTATTTTCGCAAATAGATCTTCATAAAAAATTTGGCGGCGTCGTCCCTGAGATTGCCTCACGATCACAACTGGAAAAAATAACTCCCATTGTACGCAGTGCGCTTGAACTCGCCAACGTTTCACTTGATGAAATTAATGTGATTGCAGTCACGAACAAACCGGGATTGCCCGGCTCGCTGCTCGTGGGCCTTTGCTTTGCAAAAGCAATCGCATTCGCTCGTGGCACAAAACTAATTGGCATCAATCATCTAGAAGGGCACGCATTCTCAGCATTTCTCGATCATGATATTCCATTTCCTCATCTGTGTATCACCGCATCCGGTGGGCACACGTCCTTATATCTCGTGCGCGGGCTTGGCGACTACACCGTGCTTGGACAAACCATTGATGATGCCGCAGGCGAAGCGTTTGATAAAGTGGCAAAACTTTTGGAACTGCCTTATCCGGGCGGCCCTGAAATTGAAAACCGGGCAGGCATGGTGGACTTTGAAGATTTTTTCTCCTATCCACGCGCTAATCCACACAGCATAGATTTTAGTTTCTCCGGCCTCAAAACCGCGGTGCTGTATGATCTCGTTAAACAAGGGGCCTACGATATGAAGAGCAAAACGCTACTGAATAAAGATGACGCATTCAAAAACCGCGTTGCAAGCTCGTTGCTCGTCTGCATTGCTGATATCTTTATTCAAAAACTACGCATGGCACTAAAGGCACATCCTGAAATGAAAGCAGTAACCTTCGTGGGCGGCGTCGCCTGCAACAAATATATTCGCGAACGCTTGAAGACTTTCTGCGAGCAACGCAGATTACCCCTCTTTATCCCATCACCATCATTCTGCACCGACAACGGCGCCATGGTCGCCTTCGTCGGAAATTACAAGGCGCAGCAGGGTAAATCCTCTAGTCTGGAATTGGACATTTTGAGGTAAAAAACTGCTTTTTTACAGTTACCATACTACTATCAAAAAAATAACAGTAGGCCCAATATGGCCAGCACACCACACTTGAGGATCCTCCTGCGCCGTTCAACACAAAGTTTCTCAATATTAGCACAGCGCTGAGCCAACAATGTTTTAAAGACCAAATGTAAATCCTTATATGCAAATGCAGAGTGACAAGGAATTAATTCTTTTTGAGTAGGAAGGGGTAAAGTTAGATCGCTTAAAACATAGTCTATTACCCATCCATCCCAAACTTCGATCCGACCAGCAGGAGCACCCAATAATGATCCAAAGATCTTACCCTTATCAGTATTAAGCCAAATTGTATTCAAAAATTCATCTCTTTTAAACTTTGCTGGTGTCAAAAATATAATAACTGAAAAAGCTCCACTTTTAGTCCAAACATTCCTTGGTCCTGCTTCGTCACTCAAAGGCAAATAATATTTTCCATCGATAGGGTATAGCGAATGCACCAATAACGGAGTTATCGTATCCGGGTCTACTGGAAGAAATGAAGCATCGGGTGCATTGCCTATGCCTAATTTTTTTTTATCCCCCTTTAAAGATAGATGAACCCGCCCATTCTTATGAAAAGTTATATGATCCGGCCTACCCGTTTTTTTTTGCGAAGTATAGTTCCACAATTTTGATTCTGCATCTCTAGGTAGAGCAAAATGGTAGATAAATTCTTGATCTCGCATATTAAAATTAAGGGAACACACTTTATAGGCGTTACCTTCTACGATAATCGCTGGTGCAACACGCTTTATTTTTGATTTTGTTTTCTCCATAATAGAAATCCCTCCCTTATAGGTAAATTAAAAAACATGTACAAACCCCGGGCATACACCTAGTTTCTGCACCGTCATTTTTCGCGAAAAAGATAATCTAATTATACTACGTTACCCACCCATGCAGAACTTTTTTCTGCAAACATTCCGGAATGTTTATAAGTTAAAACATTCGAAGCCCAAGGTGGTCCGAGCCGAAGGCGAGTGTCCATCCTTTTGGGCGTGGAGGGATTAACAAGGGAGATCTCTCCCCTTGTTTGCCCTTGTATCAAAGATATTGGGCAAGCAATATCTTTGGGCTGCCTGCATAAGGCGAGAATGATAAGAAAGTAAAATGGGCGAAGCCTAGCGTTGATGCTAATGATTTTTCAGTTCCGCCCTCGGCGCACGAGCTACCTCCCCTTGCAGCTAAGGGGACTTATCAACTTGGTCGCTTATTAATCGAATCAAGAAAATCTTCGTTTGTTTTATGCTTACGCATCTTATCGATCAGAAACTCCATACCTTCAACGGTATTCATCGTTGCTAGAAATTTCTGCAAGACCCAAACCTTATTCAAGTTCTCAGGCGTCTGCAGGAGATCTTCACGACGCGTACCCGACATCAGCAAGTCGAACGCTGGGTAGATACGACGGTTTGAAAGCTTACGGGTCATATGCATTTCCATATTACCAGTACCTTTAAACTCTTCGTAAATCACTTCATCCATACGTGAACCGGTGTCTACCAATGCGGTTGCAATGATCGTTAATGAACCGCCCTCCTCTGTGGTACGTGCTGCACCAAAGAATCGTTTTGGCCATTGCAATGCATTCGCATCAATACCACCAGTCAGCACCTTTCCGGATGACGGCGCCGTGATGTTGTACGCACGAGCTAAACGGGTAATAGAATCCAAAAGGATCACCACATGTTTGCCTGATTCCACCATACGTTTTGCTTTGTTAAGAACGAGCTCCGCTACTTGCACATGCCGTTCAGCTGGCTCATCAAACGTGGAACTGATCACTTCAGCACTCGTACCTTTGACCGCGCGCTTCATATCAGCAACCTCTTCTGGTCGCTCATCAATGAGCAAGATCATAAGATGTTCATCGGAATGGTTTTGAATAATCCCTTTTGCAATCTCTTTGAGCAATAATGTTTTACCCACTTTTGGCGGTGCCACAATCAAGCCACGCTGCCCTTTACCAATCGGCGTAAAGAGATCCATGATGCGAGTTGATATTGCCGTGGGGTCAAACTCAAGATTAAATTTTGAATGCGGATGCTCCGGCGTTAGTCGTTCAAACTTTGGACGATCAGCCATTGTCATCGGATCAGAATCGTTCACATTATTAATTTTTAAAAGTGCAAAATATTTTTCACCATCTTTTGGTTTCCTGATCACGCCAGAAACCATATCGCCAGTACGCAACCCAAACCTACGAATTTGCGAGGGAGAAACATACACATCGTCCGGTCCACTCACGTAATCATACTGAACAGAGCGAAGGAAACCGAATCCATCAGGAAGCCTTTCGAGCACACCGTGCACTTCCATTTCCATATCAGGATGCTCTTGCACATATTTAATTTTCTCAGCCAATGCATCTTTCCGTAGAAGGCCAGCACCAACAATGCCCAACCTGCGTGCCAAGATATTGAGCTCGTTTAAAGACAACTCTTCCAATGGGCGTTTTTCGAGTGCCACGTACCCTGCATCACCATTGCGTTGTTGATGACCACGCTGTTCATATGGTCGCCCCTCTGATCCTTTCGAATACGGTTGGCGATGTTGCTTGTTGCGCTGCTGCCCTCGTGGGTATTGCCTTCGTTGCTGCCCTTCTTGACGGGGTTGTACTAAATTCATCGTTTTATTGTCCTTTGCATCTGGTGCATTATTTTTATTAGCATGAGCTTTCGCCTCTTTCGTTTCTGTAGTAGGTTTTTCCGTTTTTTCAGACGAAGATTCTTCTTTCTCTACTCCCTTTGCAACCGTTTCTTTCAGTTCGGCTGTGCTCGGCGTCTTGTCCGGCGTAGCTTCATGCGAAACCTGGGTATCTTCTACTACCTGCGTTTCATTTTTCTTCTCTTTCATACCTCTTCCTCCTTCGCTTGTCCGGGCCTACCAGCTCTGCAAGCTACGGCGGACAGGCTCCTTTTTTTATTAAAAAAATAACGTATCATCCTTAATCACCCCTTAAAAAATTTTTACTATAACTAACAAATGGGATAGCAACGGGATTCCTGCTTACTTCAATAGAATAATCATTTGAACTCATAGAGTATGGATTTCACTGCTTACCTATAGAGGCATATACGCATAACGTGAACATTCTGTATAGATACGCGTGTTTTTAGCAGTCCCTAATCCCTGCTTTGCACTACTGCCTTTTTTATGCCTTTTTATCGCGATACAACAACATCATTACAGGGCTTGCAATATAAATGGAAGAGTATGTACCAATTATAATCCCTACTAACAATGCAATGGAAAAATCTCGTAACGCTTCTCCCCCTAAAATCAACATTGATAGAACAGTCAACCCAGTCGAAACACTGGTTAATATCGTCCGTCTCAATGTTTGGTTAATGCTAATATTAACAATCGTGCCTAATGATTCATGCGACAATTTTGCTAAGTTATTTCGAATTTGAGAAAAAATAACGATCGTATCGTTAATCGAATACCCCATAACGGCAAGCACGGCCCCAATCACATTAACCGATATCTCCCGATTCAAAAGTAAAAATACGGCAAGCATGAGTATCGCATCATGGAACAATGCCATAACTGCCCCAAGTGCAAACCCGAACGACCAAAAGCGAAGGGCTATATAAAGAAGCATCGCAATCAGCGCAAACACGATCGCACGAATCGATTTGCCACGCAGCGCCTCACCCACACCGGGCCCCACTGCCTCACTTTGCAAAATCGTTACCTGCACATCCTTCATTGATTTTTCAATTACCTGCTGCATACGTTCTGCAACCGAACCAAGCTCTTTAGCAACTTCTTCTAGTTTAACGCGAACAAGCAGTTCATTATCAGCAAATTCACGAATCACCGCACCTTCCCAGCCATTTTTATCAAGAATATCTTTGATGGCAATGGAACTGACCGGCTTACTAAAACGAAGAAGCACCTGCGCACCACCCGTGAAATCTACGCCATAGCGAAACACTTCGCCCGTTGTGCGTTTCTTATAGACCGCAAAGCCAATAAAACCCCCGATCAAAAACAAGGATATAAACGCCGTTACTGCACGGTATTTTACAAAATTAATCATAGGAAACTCTCCGCCCATCGAATATATGTATAGATTTACTCATTGATTTTACAATATAGGCATGTTTTAGCATGTATCTTTACCGAACGCAAGGTACATTTATTAACCAGTTGGTCGAATGGATACGTATTTTCGTCCCTTTGGCCCATAATGGAATTTGATCAACCCAACAGCTTTTGCAAACAATGTATCGTCGCCACCACGTCCCACACCATCACCAGGATGAATGCGCGTGCCACGTTGACGTACAATAATTTCGCCACCATTTACATGCTGACCATCAAACAACTTCACACCCAGCCGCTTACTCTGACTATCGCGACCGTTCCCTGTAGAACCACCAGATTTACTTGTTGCCATTATATAATCCTTTTATGTCCTGCCATATTCACTGATTTTTAGAAGAATTGACTCGTTTTAAAGAAGAGATGTTTCACAACATTCCTCCCCAGTATGCCAATCCAATGGGGATAAGTCAATTTTTTGGGGACGCGCAGCCCTTCACCATCTTAGCAGGGTAGGGGGGGCAAAACAGCCCTTATATCACTCTTTAGCAGTCAAGGTAAGATATTGGCCTTCCCACGCAGGCTGCAACCCAATTTGGTATTTCTCAGTAACATTTTTGATCGCTGGCAAATGCGTTCTGCCCGCCGTCTCAATATCCGAGACCGCTGCGGTAAGAGTAATCTTCTTCACATTAAACTCTCGCTCCACACGCTGTAATGTGTCCACAATACCCTTTCTGGCCACCAAAAATGTTTCGGCATATTTTTTTTGATCTTCCGAATACGTATCTGCTAGCAATACCCGCATGTTGGGATTCAGAAGGGTTTCAGCTACCCCATTGCCGAGAAGCGCCATAAATTCACCCTCCAACTCCTGCTTAGCATCCTCATAGGCCTCTTGACCGAATGTACGCAATGGTCGCTTTTTCGAATGCTTACGATACCCCAGCAGACTGGCGGTAGCCATGATTGCGATCAGGCTCGCCGCTCCCGTAATGAGACGTGTTCGTTCCTGGTTTGTGCATTTTTTTTGCCTGCGAACACATCGTAAGTACCCCTCAAATCGCTCGAATGAATCTCTCATTTTTTTGACTGTCTGGTTAGTTGCCACGCTTGGCGCAGCATCTGCCATACCCACAGAAACTAAAACACCGGCAAATAGAACATTTCTGATCTTCATACGCTCCCCCTTCTGCTTATAATGAATCTAAATCCTACCACCCCGTTCTTCGCTGTGCCCGGCATAGCTCCCTAGGAGCGAAGCCTGGGAAGCCCTAGCGCAAGCAAGGCAAAGTAGAATTTCACCTATTAGCGTAACAAAATAGCCACTCATTTTACCAGAGTAGCCACCTTGACAGAGAGCAACGGCCACCATAAACTGCCAAGACAGTACTGAAAACCCAACCAAAAAAGGAGTTTATATGCGCACGCTCACCCTGATCAAATTGGCCATTTTATTCCTGCCAACCACTCTTTTGACCAATCATATCGATACGCCATTCAATAAAAAACTGTTCACGCTCGCCTATGATCACCGCTCCTGGGGATCACCCGAATCGCGCTCGGGAAACGGATCCACGCTCCATCGCACGATGCTCATACGCCCGTTTATTGCCAGCTTAATTAAGGATCTAAACATTAAAACCCTCCTGGATGCCCCCTGTGGTGATTTTAACTGGATGAAAGAAATTAACCTTTCAGGGGTCGCCTATATCGGCATGGATATTGTGGATGAGCTTATTCAGAAAAACATCGAGCAATATAGCGCTCCAAATCGGCGGTTCGTTCCGTACGATATTATCAACCAATCGCTCCCACAGGTTGATCTCATTCTCTGCCGTGATTGTACGCAGCATCTGCCTGATAATGGGGTCCGCACCCTGATTAATAACATCAAAAAAAGCGAATCACGCTATCTTTTGACGAGCAACTACCCGCATATTGAGGAGAATAAAGATCTTGAGAATATCTACAATACCTCGCGAATTACATACCGCGATTTACGAAAGGCACCATTTAATTTCCCCGAACCGATCGTTGCGTTCCCGGAGGGATTTGAGAGTAAAGTGCTGTGCCTATGGGAAATAAAAGATCTCCCCTCATTTGATTGAGGGGAGTGAAGATTTTCTAAGGGCCATTAATTTACCCTTCTAGTATTATTAATTTTTCCCGCGCCTCGTCTAGTGACATAATAGTGTACTGCCCCGGCTTTTCTTGTATTGAAATTTGGAGATACGTATTTGAATCACCCGGAAGCTCGTACTGGCTCACCACCTTACCCAGACTCCCCTCATATAAAACGGTCTTATGTAAAAAATTTTGCATTTCAGCCTTAGGCTCAGGCTTTTTATACTCTTCCTTGAAAATCCTAACTGTGGACCCCAGTTCGCGTAACGGCACAACAATTGACTTCCCGTTTTCCATTTCAAGTTTAAGATATATCTCTTGTCTGTCTAAGAAAACATCCGCCACATAACCTGGAGAATCCCTGTACATTGCTTTCTTCTTTAAATATTCTTTGCGTACAAACTCTAACAAATCAACCGTTCCACCTCCTGGTCTCTCGGCACCACTAATCGCTACCCGTGCCAATGTAACGGGCGCTTGCAATGCTTTTCCTACGCGCTCCAGTTCTGGCACCATCGGCCCTCCAACCTTCTTAAGCGCCCCGCCAGTTACGTACATTGCCGCGATCACCGCAACCGCTGTTATCCCAACATCACGAGCCACTTTTAATGCTTCCCATCGGGTGCATCTGCCCCGCATACAGCGCTTGAATCGGTCAATGCTAGTACGAAACTGCTTCTTAGCTGCAGTTACCGATTTTTTGACACGCCCTTCTTGCGCAGCCTGAACAGGAACTGAACCAATCATGAACGTTGCTGCCAGTAAGACAGCTACAAGATGAGTCTTCTTCATAACCTTCCTCCTTCGCTTATCCGGGCCTACCGGCTCGGCAAGTTCCGGCGGACAGGCCTTGCGTGAATTTTATTAAACCATACCTTCCATGCTCATTCTATCAAAAATGGCCGGTAGATAGCAATAATCGAGAGATCCTCAGGACAGGCGGAGGCTACTTGGAAACTTCCTTCCAATCCGCTCCATGCCGGATCGTAACCGCCAATGGCACATCCCAGTCGACGATTCCCTCAAGCGTCTCTTTTACCACACGCTCAACAGCTTCGCGCTGTTCCTGAGGCGCAGCAATGAGAAGCTCATCATGGATTTGAAGGAGAATTTGCGCACCATCATCTTCTTTTTTGAATCGTTCATGAAGAGCAATCATTCCCTTTTTCATGATCTCTGCGGCCGTGCCTTGGGCCACGGTGTTGATCGCTACCCGTTTTGCCTCTTGGTAGAGCACTTGGTTCTTTTCATAGATCCCGGGAATGTAGCGGCGGCGCCCCCAGTAGGTAGTCACGTATCCGTTTTTTTCCGTCTGCTCAATGACTTGATCCATCCATGCGCGCACTCCTGGATACTGGGCAAAATATTTTTCAATATAAATTTTCGCATCCTTGAACGGAATATTGAGATCTTTCGATAGCCCATACGGAGTGAGCCCATATAAAATGCTGAAGTTGATTCGTTTACCAATCTGCCGCTGCTCATGCGTTACCACATCAAATGGCACATCAAATAGATGGGCCGCCGTTTCTCGGTGAATATCTCGCCCATTTAAAAACGCCTGCTTGAGCGCAGCATCTTGCGAAAGAAAGGCGAGCACACGAAGTTCAATCTGTGAATAATCAGCAGAAATAAATAGCTTGCCTGGATCCGGCTTGAACGCAGCGCGGATCTCAATCCCCACCCCTGATGCAGGAACATTTTGCAAATTGGGATCCATACTTGATAAGCGTCCGGTGGCCACACGCGTTTGGCTAAACGTGGTGTGCACTCGATGATCATGAGGATTAATGTAATGAGGCAACGCTTGAATATAGGTTGTTTGTAGTTTAAAAAGTTCACGATATTTCATGAGAAGCGCCGGAATGGGATGCATCGGTGCAAGTGCGGCAAGCACTCCCTGATCGGTGGAATAGCCACTTCCCTTTAATCGTTTTTTCTGTGGCGGCAGTTTCAAATCATAAAACAGAAGCTGCTCAATTTGCCGCGGAGAATTTAAATTAATGGCGGCATGTTCAGGACCAAGCATCGCCATAATTTCCTCCTCAATGCGCCCAAGAGCTTTACTGATCGTTTGATCCAGCTGCGCAAGAAATTCACGATCCACAAAAATGCCCCGTTTTTCCATCTCATAAATCACCTGCAAGACTGGCATTTCAATAGTATAAAATAACGAATCCATCCCCTCTTTTTTCAAATCTTTCTCAAACAGTTTGGTGAGCTTAAACGTTTGATACGCATCATTGGCTGAATAGTAGGTGGCATCGGCAAGCGGCACATAAGAAAAGTTGGGCAATTTTTTTGCTTTCACCATCTCATCAAACGTGAGCATATGTTCGTCAAAATAAAACGCCGCAAGATGCTTCAACCCAATACGCTGCCAATCCCGGGTCACCAAGCTAGCCGCAATTAATGAATCAAACATTACACCGCGCAATGCAATGCCATGCGTAGAAAAAAGAAGCTGATCAAATTTCGCATGGTGCAAATATTTTTTAATGTTCGGATCTTCTAAAACCGGTTTGAGCGCAGCACGCACTTCCTGGTAGCTCAGCTGGGGCTCATCAGTTTCATGCGCAAATGGAATGTAGTAGGCTCGATCTGCTTGCATGCACAATGAGATGCCCACCATCTTTGCTTGCAATGGGCGTACTCCATCCGCCTCGGTATCCACCGCGCATTCACCGTGCTCTTTAATCTCCTGCACCACTGCCGCAAGTTCAGCCGATGTTGCAACCCTTCGAAAATCATGCTGCTTGATTGCCGCAATTTTTTCTTCAACAAGCGCTTCCCGTTGCTCTTTCGTGATCCCCGCATCCTCAAGCAAACTTTTAAATTCAAGCTCTCGAAAAAGAGGACGCGCCTTGATCCACTGCGCAGGATCAAATTCTAATGATCGCCGGCCAATACCCATATCCACATACTGCAAGAGAAATAGATCACGGCTTAAAAAGGCTTTTTCTTTATTCACTTCAAGCGCATTTTTAACGCGCGGCTTTGCAATAGTATCCAAGCGCGCATACAAATCGTCCAACGAATCAAACTGAAGCACAAGCTCTTCCGCTGTTTTTTTGCCGATACCACGCACACCGGGAATATTATCAGAGACATCGCCAAGCAACGAAAAGTAAAACGGAAGTTTCTCTACAGCAAACCCCATCTTCTCCTCAAGCGCCTGCTTATCAAGCAGTTGATCTTTAAAGTAATCGTAGAGAAAAGAACTGTTGGTCAGCGCTTGGCCCATATCTTTATCGGAGGTTATATACACCGCATCAAACCCCTTTTTCTGCTGATCTAATGCGAGGGAATACATGATATCGTCCGCCTCATACCCCGCTCGTTTTGCTTGATTCAATCCTATCAGATCAGCAAACTCAACGATCTTAGCCTTTTGATCAAAGAGATCGCTTGGTGGGGGTTGGCGTGTTGCTTTATATTCATCGAACATCTCATGACGCGTAGTGGGCCCCTTACTATCCCATACTAATGAAATGTACTGCGGTGAAAATCGAGCAATCAATCGTTTCATCATGCGGCAAAAACCATACACCGCTTGCACTGGCTCCCCTTTGGTAGTGTGCAATGGCCGCATACCGTAATAAGCACGATACAAAAATGAGGAACCATCAATTAAAAAAACTGTTTTTTTTGGATCAAGTTTCACGTGAAAAGCCTCATGAATATGGCATTATTTAGATTTTTTGTAGTATACCATGCTCATGAAAAAGGGAAACTGGGGGGGAATTACCCAAAAAGCTGCTCCGGCATATCCATCGACATACTATCTTTTCGCTTAATTCCATCTCTATCGGGAAGACCACGACGTTCTCGCACTGCAAAATTGGGATCATCGCGCAAAGCACTGTGTGGCGATGGGGTTGGCTGCCGGAGTAGATCTGCCAAACTATCAGTAGCCTCCATCGGTGGTGGCACAGCCTGATGTGCTTGCCTTACCAATGAACTGTCAGCTCTCCCAAATGCTCCCCTTACTTTAATTGGCGGCACCTTCTGCCCATCCCACATAGCACCAAGAGCCGACACACAATATAAGGAGATACTGAATGCAAGAAACATAGCAGCACCCTGCTTGATCAATCGCTCTTTCTGCTCAGGAGAAGCATTCCCTTTCATCACCGCCCTGATATCAGTGCACACTGTTTGAAAGGATCTCTTCATATTCTCCGCCACCATCGATTGCACTGTTATTAAAAGCAAGAAGGACAATGCATAGGATTTTTTCATGACACTCCTCATTGATACTCTACCTTAGTAACCGTTATTGAATATTTTTTTGCGATGCCCTGTAAGTCCCCTAAAATATTTGTTGAGCTATTTTTAACGTTCCATATCTTGATCACAACCATATTATTGATATCATGTTCACAACAAATTAACGCCTTTTTGTCCCATTTCTTACAATGGACTTGTACCTCTGCAACAAATGAATCACTATTTCTCTGCACCGCGGCATCACTCATACCACGAAAATACCAAACCGCACTTCCCCCCAACAAAACTATCGTGACTGCTATAAACACTTTCCCTTTTTTCTTTTTGAAAAAAGCGCGTACCTTTTTGGCAACAGTTTGATATGAAGATCCTGACTCCTGCTGGGCATTCAACGAAAAACCACTAGAACAAAAAATCAGAGAGTATAGAACCAATCGCTTTATCATTATCATCAACCCCTTTTTGCCCCTATTAGCAATCTACCGTTCACGCATCCTAGCATTCCTTCTCGCTGATCGACAAGCTTTTTGGTATCACAACCCCATTCATTTGCTATACTCTCTACCATGTTTATTCAAGTCCAGCTTCTTAACGGTTTTCCAAAGCCACTCTGGTATCAGCAGCCTGATGAGTGGCAATGCAGTTCCCTCATTGGGTCAATCGTGCATGTTCCGTTACGCAATCAACGGGTTGCCGGTATCGTCATCATTCAGCAAGAACAAGCGCCAAAAGTACCGTTTGCCATCAAGCACGCATTGCAACAAGAACCAATGCCAGCAGATCCCTATTATCAAACCTTTATTCAGCAAATCAGCAGCTACTACCAAACCAAATCATTTCATTTCATTAAGCGGATCAAGCAGTTTTTGATGCAAAAGGAAGTCAAAACCGTTCATGCTACCCAAGCAACAAATACTGAACCGCCCCCTTCTATCACTCTCACGCATGAGCAGCAACAGGTAATCAACTCCCTCACTCCCTATGTGATCAAACCAATATATCATCCAGCGGTCCTTCACGGCGTAACGGGATCGGGAAAAACAGAAGTATATAAACAGCTCATGCAGACAGCAATTACTCAGCAAAAAACAGCACTACTCTTATTGCCTGAAGTAAGCCTCGCTCTTGAACTTGAACGGCGACTTCGCAATGAACTTGCTTCCACTACTCCCCTATTTAGTTTTCATTCAGCCACACCAACCAAACAAAAACGATTATTGTGGCAACAGCTCCTTGCCAATAAACCGATAATGATCATTGGTGTGCATCTGCCCGTGCTGCTACCTATTGCCAATCTGGGGCTCATCATCGTGGATGAAGAACATGATGTGGGATATCAAGAAAAGAAACATCCAAAGGTAAACAGTAAAGAGGCCGCCCTCATGCGAGCACGACTAGCTAACATTCCCATCGTTATGGGATCAGCAACTCCTTCAATACACAGCTTGTATAACGTCAAGAAAAAGCAATGGCACTTTTTTCAGCTTAAAAAACGGTTTGCCGGAGCCTTCCCTACCGTGCAAACGATCCTTTTAACCGATGGAAAGGAACGGAAACAGTTTTGGATCAGCAATCCGCTTCATGCAGCCATCAAAGATCGTTTAGCAAAAAAAGAACAAACCATTATCTTTTTAAACCGCCGTGGCCATAGCTTCTTTGTGCAATGCAAATCATGCAGCTTTATTATTTCATGCCCTTCCTGCTCAGTGAGCTTAACGCTCCACAGTAATGGTACCCTTATCTGCCACTATTGCGGACACAACACCATGCACCCGGCCTGTTGCCCTTCATGCAAAAAGAAAGAATTTATTAAAAAAGGAATCGGTACACAGCAAGTGGTGACCATTTTGCAAAGCCTATATCCAAACGCACGCGTTGAACGAGCCGATCTTGATACTTCAACCAATAAAAAAATGCTCCAACAGATTATGAGCGATTTTCATGATCAAAAAATTGATATTCTCGTGGGCACGCAAACCATCACCAAGGGATACCATTTTCCTCACGTCACGCTCGTGGGCATTTTGTGGGCAGATCTAAATCTAAGTTTTCCTATCTTTAATGCCGCCGAAACGGCGCTCCAGCAACTCATTCAAGTTGCCGGGCGCGCTGGACGGCAATCTAATGAAAGCGAAGTAATCGTACAAGCAATGAGAGATCACACCATTTTCGAGTACGTCCACGAGATCGATTATCTCAAGTTTTATAAACAAGAACTAGAAAACCGACAGATGCTCGGCTATCCGCCCAGCAAACGACTCGTTGAAATTGAACTAAAACACACTAACGAGGCAACGGTAGAAAAAGAATCGCGCAAACTGGCAGCCACCCTGCTCACCGATCAACAACGCAACAAATTACCTATCACCATCCTTGGGCCCGCAAAGCCCCCAGTTCATAAAATAAAAAATCTATTTAGCCGGAAAATTTATATAAAAGCTGCGCAAATCGGTGATATTATTCGTGCATATCAGAAAATTAATCAGAAAAACTATGTAAGCTCCATCTTTTTTACCCCCAATCCATCGCAGTAGACCCTACTTCGCCCCGCTACGCTAAGGCTTCGAAGGGCAAGCCCTACTTTTTAAGCCACTTTAATATGTAATAAAGAAAATGGGCGAGTATGCACCCGCCCGTTCTTTGTTACTTCTCTCGTTTTCTATCGATCTGTAGGGCGATCGTCACCTCCACCGCAAATGCCGTCGCATCCCTTGGTAAGCTCTGCACCATCACCGATCCCAATATTCAAGCTACCATGAATGCCGTTTTCACCGGCCAATTGGTAGGTTTCTTTCATAGCTTGCAACGTAGCGTCAACCATTTCATCACTGCTAGAACCATCCCCACGTTGCGCCACTTCTGCCGTTATATCAATTGCTTTAGCCCACACCTCTTCATCACAAGCAGCGTCTCTCGTAATGGTCATCGTAAACACAATGGTGTTGGCTTCTTTTTTAATATCATCCAAACTAACTTCCTGCTCAGCATACATAGCACCCGAAAGTAGTAATGCAGCGCTGAATACAATCTCTTTTTTCATAAGGACTCCTTACATAAAATTAAATTACAAATTTAGTAACGTATAGATGTGAAAACTGGGCAAAGCATAGCAAACCTATAGGAATAGTCGACTTAAACCCAGCCTTACGTCTCCGCTTTCAGCTTCGCCGCACACAATCGCATAAAGTTACGGCTGTGCCCTGCGTAGCTTGCCAAGCCGGAAGGCCTGGACAAGCGAAGCATGGGCGGGCAGGCAAAAAATCAAATAAAGAAGCACTCGCGATAATGCTTGAGCTCGGCAATGGATTCTCTAATATCCGCAAGAGCACGATGTGTTTCCGCTTTATTAAACTTCGCATCTGGATCATCCGGATACCATCTATTCACCAGCTCTTTGATCGTTGAAACGTCAATTATGCGATAATGAAGCAGATCGAGAACCTGTGGCATATAACGGGCAAGAAACACCCTGTCTTGCCAAATAGAGTTACCGCACAGTGGTGGCGGCTCATCATTCGAGCAATATTTTTCAATGAATGCCACGGTTTGCGCGTGCGCATCTTCAAGCGATGTACTGGATTGTTTCACTCGCTCAATCAGATCTGACGCAGAAAATAATGCCTTCACCTCATTGCTCATACGATCAAGAACGGCATCATCATGATGAATCACCAATGAAGGTCCCTCATGCAACACCTGCAAATTATCATCGGTTACAATAGAGGCGATTTCCAAAATAACATCACGTTCCGGATCCAAACCGGTCATCTCTAAATCAATCCAGAATAATGTTGTACTGCGATCCACCATGCTCCTTTACACCAATTTCTCACTACCGCACGTCCTGAGCTTGTCGAAGGATCGCGGAATATTAATATTTAATCAACCCACGATAAGAACGGGATCCGTAATCATCTATAATTTTTCTTGAAAAGATAAGTTTTATCTTTTTATCTCTGGACCCTTCGACAAGCTCAGGGCGAACGGGGGAGGGATAAATCACGATTAATTTTCTGTACAATCTCTTTTCAGAAAAATTTATTTCATCATATGGGTTAGTAATACCAAATACCCAATGAATTGCAATACGCTTTCTCTTTACCTGCTAAACACAAATAAGTACGCTATTCTGCATACACCAATAAAAACTAAACAATCCGGGAGTGGTAATGCCGAAATTGCGCGTTGGTATTTGTATGGGAGGAAAATCCATTGAACGAGAAGTATCGTTCAATTCTGGACGCACGGTCTGCGATCATCTCGATTCATATCAATACGACGTGATTCCGATCTATCAAACTATGGCAGGCATTCTTTATATTCTTCCATGGCATTTTCTACATCGTGGTAAAACAACCGACTTTGAAAACCGTCTCGAAAAAGAGGCAGAGAAAATCATCTGGGATAATCTGAAGGATCGCATCGATTTCATGTACATCGCCATGCATGGCCGGTACGCAGAAGATGGCATTTTGCAAGGAACTCTCGAACTTTTGGGCATCCCCTATTTAGGATCTTCCCGACTCACCAGCGCACTCTGTATGGATAAAATTCGCGTCAAGCGAATGCTTGCACATCATGGCATTGAAACACCGCGTGACATCGCACTCGATCCTCATGAGATCGATACCATGAATAGCCAAAACCTTATCGAACTCACACAAACAAACAATCTCCCCGCGCCATGGGTAGTCAAACCATATCAGGAAGGATCAAGCCTCGGCATTAGCGTGGTAAATGATCCAGCACACCTTCTTACTGCCATTAAACAAGCAAGCACGGTACATCCAACGAAAGCACAAGCCATTTTGATTGAAGAGTATATTACCGGCATGGAATTCTCCTGCATTACCCTCTACGATTATAAAAAGCAGGAATATATGCCGCTCGTGCCCACAGAAATTATCCCCGAAGAAGGGACCGCCCTTTTTGATTATGACCAAAAATATATGCCCGGGCGCGCTACAAAATTTACACCACCACGCTGCGCAAAAAAGATCATTTCAAAGATTCAACAGACGTGCGTAGCCGTTATGGAACATCTAGACATCAAAACTATCTCTCGCATCGATGGATTTGTGACGCCGGATAATCGTGTTATAATCGTGGACCCAAACACCTCTTCTGGTATGGCACCGTCGAGCTTTTTATTTCGTGAAGCCGCTGCAATGACCAACATGAATCACACCGAACTAATTAACCATCTTATTGAAACCGATTTAGCACGATATGGTATGATGGATCGTATAAAGAATAGTAGTGACCAAACAAAAAGAACCGCAAAAAAACTCCGTGTGGCCGTGCTTCTTGGCGGCCCATCACGTGAACGAGAGATCTCGCTAGAATCAGGCAGAAATATCATCTACAAATTGTCTCCACACCAGTATGAAACCACCCCAATATTTGTAGATATACATACAGACCTCTACACCATCACCACCGCACAGCTCGTTCTTAATTCCACGAAGGAGATCACTGAGCACATTCAGCCAGACCAACAAATTACCTGGCATTCCCTCAAGGAAACATTTGATTTTGTATTTATCGCATTGCATGGAGGGGTGGGAGAAAACGGCTCAGTACAGGGGATGCTTGAAATGCTTGGTGTTCCGTATAATGGCTCATCAGTACTTGCAAGCGCACTCTGCATGGATAAATATAAAACGGCACAGTATTTGAAAGCAGCCGGATTTGAAACACCCAAGCAAGTTCTTGTACCAAAAAAACAATGGGACAATACCAAAGAAAATCTCCTCGAAGAAATCCGTGCAACAATCCCCGCTCCCTATATTGTGAAACCAACCGATGATGGCTGCAGCATGATGGTACAAAAGGTTGCAAAAAAGGATTTAGAAACTGCCATTGCCGCTATTTTTTCGCAAGGAAAAACAACGGCACTCATCGAAGAGTATATCACGGGCATGGAGCTGACCGTTGGCGTTATCGGCAACGATATACCGCACGCACTGCCACCGAGCCAGGCAATCGCGAATGCAGGCATCCTTTCCATAGAAGAGAAATTTCTACCAGGCGCTGGGGAGAATCAGACGCCAGCTCCACTTAATCAATCAGCACATCAGCTGATCAAAGAAACAATGGAACGTGCATACAAAGAGTTGGGCTGCAAGGGATACGCACGCATCGACTGCTTCTATCAAACAGCCAAAGAGAGCTCAATCGGCAAAGAACGGGTTATTATTCTCGAAATAAATACGCTTCCCGGCATGACTCCCGCCACCTGCATCTTTCATCAAGCTGCAGAAATTGGCATGAAACCAATGGAGTTTATTGATAAAATTATCAACTATGGTCTTGAAGAACATGGCAATCAACAAAAAAATTCTGATAGACTACCAATACCGAAAAAACAATCGTCAGTTTCAACTTCGCAATCTATCTAAGTAATAAGGAACCTTATGAAAATAGTTACCCGAATCTCTCTTCTGTTTTTTCTGACAGCTCTTATCCCGTGCCAGGCAATGGAAACAGAGCTGGATAAAGAAAAACGATTTAAAATCACTCCCGAAATGCTAGAACGGTTTGAGCCAACATTCGCAGATTTTGCAAAGGAGTTAGAGGAAGTAAAGTTTCCCCAAATTCAACGATTGCCCGACCCTGATACATGGTTTGGCTGGGCAGCAATGGGCACTATCAATCTTGTTGTGAAAAACTTCACTCGTTTTGCAGCGGTTCGGCCCGAAGAAACAAAAAATGTTTTTGGGAGAGCTTTCCACAGAGAAGGAACAAAGTCGGAAGCCTATGAGCTCCCGCCCTTACTGCGCGAAGGACTCGATAAGCTCAAAAAGGTGGAGCATACCGATTATCGAAACTACATGAGCGAGGTACTTAGCGCACTTACAGAGGATGATTTAGAAAAAAGAAAACTGGATCGCCTTGCTGAGTTAATGGAAGAAAAAAAGAAAAAATATACGATGCCAACAGCTCGCGATATAGCAAATACAGATTTCCCCGATAGCGATCTTGCATGCTTGATTACTGCAAGTCTTTTTACAGCATGCTGCGTTGAAGAAAGATTGTTGTTAGAAAAGAAAGACAAAGCGTCTAGACATCCGCATAGCCCAAAATCAGGAAAACGCCTCAGTATAGAGGCGTAAAAATAGCAAAATAACTGAAATTCTGGTACCCTTTGCATCAAATGACCATTCATTCATAACGCAAAGAGGTTACCATGAAAAAACAGATCCTAGCACTCTCTCTCCTTCTCACTGCACCGCTCTTTGGTATGGAAGCAGACGATAATAGTGTCGTGACTACCTACCAACCAGCAGCCCGACAGGCTTATCCTGATGGCATGGGGTTCGTTTCTGAAGAAGGACTGCTTGCTCACTGCGAGCCGCTCCCTGGAGACGTCAAAAATCGTGTAGAGGCCCTTTTGGAAAAGCATCCGAATATCCTAAAGCTTTTATCGCTGCCACAACAATATGCTGCGGCTCTCACCAAACAGCCGATACCAGAGATCCCAAGTAGTCTCAGTCCTCACAATTATGTTTTTGATACTAATCCTGACGATCCTCGTGAGGTACTGAAAATCGCTGGTTTTCATAATGCACTCCGATCAGCAATTTCAAGCTTGGGATATGATCCCTATAATAAAAGCAATCCCGCAGACACCGTAGCAAGAGCAGCAGCAAGCAAAACTCCTCGCTTTCAACTCTTGAGCACGCTTGCCACGATGGAACTCCTTGAGCGAGCAGAAAGTGGTACGGTTGTTCCCGTAAAAACATGGGCATATAATTTGACCGACCATCCAAATGATGCATGCGATCAAAACTATATCGTAGTGCAAAGAAGATTACCAAAAGAGTATAAGCAGTTTTCAACACTTGATACACGAGAAAAACATGATGTGCTGGAAAAACTTGAACTTGCCGAAGTATGGCGCGTGCTCAAATATGCAAATCTTTGGAATCCTTCAGAAGAAAATCTATGGGTAAATAGTAGTAAGCAGACCGAGCTTGCCTATCCTGATGGGGAAAAGCCAAATAATGAGGGTGCAGGCACAAACGCAAAATGGAAGATTTCGATCTTTGGCCAAGATCTTTCAAAGGCAAAATTTAACATTCGCAACGAGTGGGACGGGGGCCATCGAGTTTTTGAAAATATCCTAAAAGCCCATTGCCCCGATCGCGTTGCTGAATGGATGGCGTATTATGAAAGCGACACAGAAGTAAAATAGTCACTGCTAATCCACGTAGTACCACACCTTTGCCATTTCTATGAACATGTAGCTTAACGCAAAGCCAATGCCATTGCTTAAGAAAATCATCACGAGAAAGGCATGGAGATTATACCGCCATATAATATGGCCTACGGTAAAATAAATGGCGTGAAGCAGCGTGTAGACCAATCCCAACGATAATGAAGCATAAAAAGTATTCATTGCCGCAAGGGCCACCTTAGAATGAAGAGGATCGTAGCGCCATTGCAGGTACTCAGTCAACCCCATTGCAATCAGCGTAAGCGCACCAAACGCAAAAACCTGTGCCATGAAACTGATCACCAGCGCATGAATTCGCGCTCTGCGAAAGATAAGACGCAAGATCAGAAACATAATAATGCCGGTAAGTACCGGATGAAACCAATCAAATGTTAAATTCCAAATCCAAGTGGATAGGAAGAAATCCCCTACCGATTTCAGTATGCCATCCATAGTTAATCCTCTCCTTTTATGATCCTTTTAAGTAGGGCATGAGCACAGATAGGGAACTACCATTTTTCACCTATCCTTTTTTTAATCTGCACGCTCACCTACACTCATTACACGAAGAACAATACCAAAAAATATCCGTGAATGAAAAGAGGCTCTAAACCTTCCGGGCCCATAAGGACCTATGTATGAACAATCGGCTCATATATCTGTGTTCTCTGTATGTGGGGTGTGCTCTATCTACACCTCCCCAACCTACCGTGCATACCCAGCAGATAACCATCGATCCGCAGGGACAGCCGGTAACCGTGGCGGTTAACATTCAGCCAAAAATTAACATTCAGCCGAACATTCACCCACAAAATTTGTTTCAGCCAGACAACACTATCAACACCGTCAACCAAGGAGGCGCAGCAATCGCCCAAAGTAAAAGCAACGCCACAAATACCACCATAAATAAAATCAAACTCTTTGTATCACAAACTATACAACAAATTAAGGCACTCTCTCCCCACGATATCGGACGATCTGCTGCCAGTTGGGGCAAGCTCCATAGGAAAAGAATTGTACTTTATTCTGCAGGAACAAGTTATGTACTGATCTCGTTCCTCATCATTCAAGGCAATATATTCATGCGCAAAAGCACCATCTGGTCCGCATGGAAAAAACAGCTTTCGATGGAAGAGCTTTTTGCAATACCGCACGATCAGCTGGGTAAGGAACTAGTACACGCTATTCAACAACGGCACGTGAATGTACAAAATCCCACCGATCATATCACGCCACTCGTCCAATTTGTGCAAGCAGTGGATCAGGAAATGAAAATATTAAACCGCTATCTGATACTCGCCACCGGCATACGCCGATGCCGCCTTACGCGGATCTTTCCAACAAATAATCAACGGATAGAGCAGGCGCAAGAACTGAAGCAACGGCTAGGATTTGTAAAACACACATTTATTTCATGGGCCGCTACGGATAATCTAGCAAACTTCAATCATTAATGATCTGTTATCATGATGTAAACCCCGCACCAAGGCCTGATAGGCTGGAGAGGAAATATTTAATATCATCATCGCCAAACCTGATACCGGCACCGAAGAAGACACTCGCATTGCGCTTACTTGCAAAGTCGTCAGCACCAAAGGTGGTGTAGATATTGCGGAAAATAAACATCTTATTCAGCCATTTTGCATGCGGACGGCGATCCTCTATACGGCGATTTGAACCGGTCATATCATACAGTTCGAGTGAGGTGACCCAACGGAACTTATCTGTTGAGAATGGAATTTCAACATCCATACCCAAGCCAGCCGTACCCTCAAAGAGTCCAAACCTGAACGCAATGTCCTTGAATATCTTGCCAAACTGGATATCAAGCGTAAACGCATTCCGCTTGGTCGTAACTTTTCGATGATCCAAGACAAAGGCAAGGCGGGTTAAATCATCAACCGTAAGTGTCGTGCCCAACGGCTCATTTTGTAACACATCAGTATCAATTGGCCGGCCTTCGGCATCAAAGTAATTTTTCTCTACAAATTTTTCTTTGGTGTATCCCTTGTCTGAACCAGCAATTTGAATGAGGTAGAAATAATCTTCTCGTGGGTAAATACGCATACCAAAGAATCCTTTTGAATCCTCCCACTCATACCCCTCTGCGCGGCGAATCATAGATTCAAAGTGGGAATCAAATACAACTTGCATGCGATCTACCTTCGTCAGATAGTTCTTGAACCCTTCTATAGCCACTTTGAGATCTCGGTAGGTTTCATCTTCATTAACGAGCTTACCTAGAAGTCCCTTACCTTCATCGATCTTCTCTGCTACGGAACTCACACTGCGCAATCCATCACGGGCCTGGATGGCAACATCTTCAAGGGCTCCGGCAGAGTTTTCAAATTTGGAAGCAATACGATTGAAGTCGCGATCGAAGACATTCGAAATCTTGTCGATACTTTCTTGGAATGTGGTTCCCATTTGCAAGAAGCTATCAATATTATCTTCGTTTCGTGAAATCACTCGATCGAGTACATCACCCACCGAGGATAACCGTTCTACCGAGGTATGAATATTATCAAATATTGTTTGCAACTGCTCACGTCCTTCAGCACCACCCATCACGTCCTTAAACGTAGTAGTTACATCATCCACGTTCGCTGCTATCTGTTGAAATTGCTGCATCAAAGCGTCGATCGAAACCGGTTCGGTACTCGGTTTGCTCAAGGGATCACCCGGCTGCAATTTACGCAGCAATGGATCACCGGTAATAATTTCTATATATTTCGGCCCCAGCAATCCATCTTGTCGCACCATCGCATAGGCATCACTATAGAGGGAGTATTCTTTGAGAATCATCACCTTAATCTCAACCTGCGTATCTTCATTAGGTAAAAGGCTCACATCCTCAACCCAACCAACTTTCACTCCAGCAATTTTCACCTCAGCTTTACGAGCAATACCGGAGACATCTTTGAAGAATAAGGGATATTCAACGTAGCGGCCACGATCGAATCGGAAGGAACCAATTTGGAATCCCATGTATATGAACACGCCAATCGCTGCTAAGACAAAAATACCGACTCGTGTCTCAATTTTACCGATCAACCTTGGTCCTTTTTTTTAGATCCAATAGAATTTTTTTATCTTCACGTCGTACCATGTTTTCTTTTTCTCAACCCGTTTAAAACGCTCAACAATTGCATACGCTCGTTGCATCACCCCTCCG
>SDBT01002975.1_pt1 | contig 29501 bp, 30 predicted proteins | sample 2277101 | NCBI WGS metagenome assembly SDBT01 (sample SAMN10404973, study PRJNA504765) | marine sediment metagenome | isolation source: marine sediment core GS10_PC15, 103 cmbsf | place: Arctic Ocean: Southern Knipovich Ridge | collected 2010
GTTTTTTCCCCATCGCCTTGCGAATATGATCTGCATCAGCGCCACTGAAGCCGCAAAGATACTGGCAAACTTTTGACACTTGCTCCTGATAGATAATGACACCCTCAGTCTCGCTAAGCGCCCTCTCTAATGCAGGGTGTGCATACGTGGGCATCTTTAGCCCTTGTTTGATGGCGACGTAATCATCCAGCAGGCCAGATTCTTTCGGGCCGGGTCGATACAGTGATGTAGTGGCGGTCAAGTTGTCGAATGTGAGGGTGCCAACACCCAATGAAAGGTCACTCAATAGCTTACGCATACCGGGCGATTCAAATTGAAACACACCAGCGGTGTCCGCACGAGAAAACGCCTGCAAAGTAAGTTGGTCGTCCAGTCGAATGTTGTATAGGTCCAATTCCATGCCAGTACGTTCTCGTATATAATCAAGAGTCAGTTGCAGGACATCTAGATTTGACAGACCCAATATATCCATCTTAACCAGACCCATCGTTTCAACGGTGCGCTTGTCCCACCCAACGGCAGGCTCGTCTTTGGAATAATCTATGACCGCCCGCTTGACCAGCGGTTCACCAGCTACAACTATGCCTGCTGCGTGACGACCAAGTGTTCTGTTCGTGCCCTGAAGGTCGACTGCGTTCTTCCATACATCGGGCCACTTCTCTGCGAAGCCCGCCAAGCCTGGGACCATCGTCGCTGCGTCCTCCAACGACACAGATTTGCCGCCAGCCATATCAGGTACTAACTTGCTGACAAACATGACCTTCTGTGGGACTTCAAAGACCCGCCCAACATCACGAAGGGCGCCCTTGGATGCGATGGTATTGAAGTTGACGATGCCTGCTACACAATCTTCGCCATACTTCTCCTTCAAATACGTGCCAATCTCATGTCGCCGAGACGACTGGAAATCGAGGTCGGCATCTGGTAGATCAAGACGATCTGGATTGATGAACCGCTCAAATAGTAGGCCATGTCTGATTGGATCAACGTCGGTGATACCCAACAGATAGGCTACCAATGACCCACCAACTGAACCACGCCCTGGTCCAATCATAATGCCCGCATTACGCGACCACGTTGTCAGGTCCTCGACCAGCAAAAAGTAACGCTCGAAATTCATCGAGAAAATTGCCTTTAGTTCCATCTTCAGCCGTTTTTTGTATTCTTCCTTTTGCGCATTGTTCGGCTTATAGCCCATGATTTCTCGTGACAGCCTTTTGTTCCATCCAACAACGCACATCTCCTTGAGAATTTGGACCTCTGATTTTAGAACCTGTGACATGTCGGGTAGAGAAATTTCGAGCGGCTTGAATTTGTATGTCGCACTTTTCAGGAACAAATCAAGAAACGCAGCAGCAGGGCCACCACCAGCGGGAAAGGTCTCAAAGTGTTCGTCAATCTTATCGGGCGATTGCACACACAGGTCGTCATACCACTGTTCTGTCCGCCAGGGTTTGGTGATCGTCGTGTGGTTGATGATCGCCGCCATCGTGTCAAATGCTTTCACTTTACCTTCTGGATACAGCACTGGTCTCGTATATAGTAAGTGTGAGTCTTTGAATCCTTCTAGTGCGCGGTTGACACCTGTGAAATATGGACCATAGTGTGCCTGAAACTGCAATACGAAATATTCTCGCAGCGCTAGCCTGGCGCTCTTGCACCAAACCTTGTTTTCTGCCATCGACTTAACGTCACCTGTCGTTAGAATCATGTTGCCACCGTGAACCGTTTTCAGTAGTTCATCGAATGACACTCGCGGCTTGTAATAGAAGTGATCTGCGTCGGTCGCTATCGTCAGCAAACAAAGTAAATCCTCCCACCCCTGTTGATTCTTTGGCCAGACCATCGGGTAGTATTCTGGAGCCTTCTTCTCTCGCAGAGATGCGTCCTCTACTACGCGAATTCGACAGCCAATGACTGGCCTTATCTCATGAGCGCCACACGCCTTCACGAATGCGGGCATGGACGAGACCGTCATGGTATCTGCCAGCCCCAGAACTGTATGTCCCATACCAGCGGCAGTTGCAACGTAGTCGGACACACTGACGATGCCCTCGCCAAACGAGAAATCAGATCGTGCTATGTGTAGGGCGCTGTTCATACGTTCATCTCAAAATTGACGACGCCGCACTGTTGGCGATGTAAATCCTCCAACGTGCCAATAGGTGGTCCTGTTACTTCTCTGTCCCAACGTACCTGTAGATACGCAAAAGTTTTGGGCGGTATAGTCTTGCCCCCTTGCGTTCTTTTAGCGGCACGAATAGTCTTGAGTCGCCTTCTGTATGCGATGCTCATTTCTTATCCCAAGGCTTTGGTTCAATAATGGGAGGCTGCCAGTATGCGATGACAGTATCCCACTCCTCGTCTTGATCGCCCGCACCCATCGGCACACCTGTTTCTTCATCGTAATCTACAATTGTGAATTGTGTGCGGTAATCATCGAACTGATAGAACACGTGTGGGCCGTCTGTCTCGCTGTCACCTGAAATCATTACCCAATATCGACCAGGCTGGCGTGGCCAGATTCTCAAATTAGGTTGGTCTGGAACCGTGTTAATCCAGATGGCATTTGTGGCCGTTGGCGCCATGACATACTTACGCCTTTCATATTCTAGTCCACCAGCCGTTGTATAGATGCGCTTACCTGCACCTCCAAAATCATCGTGTAGACCTGTGTCTCTCACGAGAATGCTTTCCGGCCACATACTTTTCAACTCACCCATTTCACCTCTCCTTCAAAATATCAACATCAACAAATTCAACCGCATTGAGCCGCTGTGCTATTTGTCCAGCGGGAAATTTATCCTTGTGTCGTTGCCAAAATCCACGACAACAAACGTCCTCGCTGTGATGGCACGTTCGATGCCCTTTGAATCCAATGTGTGGGTCACGAACTTGGTCCTCTAATTCTTTGATGTTGAAGTTATTGTTCGGTCTGTAGATACAGGTCTTGCACATCTTTCGCTGTACTTTGAACATTATAGCTCGACAGTCTTGACCGTTTGCCCATCAACCTTTACCAGATTGAGTGCAACGAATATAGATGTACAGATGCCTACGTGTGAGTTGGCAGTTCCACGAGTCCATGAGAATGCCTTGCAGAACAACTCGGCCAGATCACGCTTGACGTACCCACCCGTCAGTACATTGTCAAACGCCAAAGATAAGAATGCGGGTTTGGTTCGTAATGGATTAAACAACCCCATCAGTCCAGCCTTCAAATCGATGTCTCGAGCCTCAACCACTCGATATACTTCCTTCGCTTTGACAGTCATTATGCCTCGTCTTTTCTCTGGTATCCCAGACATGCGCGAGACAACAGCTTCCGGCTGTTGTTCTGGCTGTCTCAGATGCTCTGTAACGACAGGTAATTGCTCAGACATCTCAACACTAACCCCAATTTTACGGAGACGTTGTACGCGATCTGAGACGCTCACAGCACAAGCCTTAATCATCTCGCAACTGCTGCATATCTTGGACGCAGGATTGTACGTGGATATGTGGCCATAGCATCCTTTGATGTTATGCTGCTCCATACTGCACCCTCCAAATCTCAGTTTTGATAAGCCTGAACTCCGCATCATCAATGTCCCACAACTTATTTGCAATAGCCGAGATGACCACGATGTCCGCTGGAGCATTTCCACCTGGTCGTATTTTCATCTCTCGTCTCAAGCGAGCCTGCTCTTTTGCAGCGACATACTCCTCAACCAACCAGTCGGGTGGTGACAAAATCAATTTGTAAATTATTCTGGCCTTTGGACTCAGAGTATCCAATCTTGCTTTGATATCATCCTCCATTTCCAACAAAATATCAGGCTCATACGTTGTGAACCCTACCAGGGTGTCCAGCATGGTTCTGTCTGACTCGTCGTCGTTGCCTATCGTCTGATCGATGCTGGACATGTAGGCGTTCACCCCATGCTTGATGTTGCCGTTTTTGTTGACCTCTCGATTCATATTTGTGAATAAAGCCTGATGCAAATAAGTCGAGAACATCACGCCCTTATTTGGATCAAACTTTTCGCAGGCAACCATCCAAGTCAGAGCGCCAACCTGTATTAAGTCATCGACCGACAAACGATGCGTCAATTGTGCGGCCATGACTCTAGAGTTGACCTTGTGTGCTATCTTGTAAACCATTTTCTCAATGGAAGGCCACCCTCGATACTTGCTGCCATTATCTAGCATTTTACGCAAATATCCGCTGTGCCAACTGCCTCGCTGCTTCGCGGTCAATAGTTGACAGCCGATTGATATACGCCAGATGTAGACCCTTCATAAAGTCTCCTCGCATCGTTCCAATCTTTCCCGCATGTATCAAAGCACGAGGCGAGACTGGCATGGACATGGAACTTTCATCGACGGCTGACCGAATCTTACCTCCAAACTTGACCAGCAAGTCAGCGTCCTTTTTGTGGAGATTCGCCTGAGACTGCAAGATCAGGGTCTCGATTTCGGGTGCCATATACTCAACCTTCTCGACGATGGCAAAGCGCTCATAGTTGGCGGCGTTCTGCAACTGAGTTCCCTGATACAGACCGGACTCGTCGCCAACACCATTTGTATTGCCGGTTGCAACGAATCTGAAATTTGGATGCGGTCGAACCACGCGCCACTCACCTTCTGCCTCTTTGATGACCAGCGGTTTGCCTTCCAACACTGGTTGATAGACGGACAAAACGTGTGGAACGCCGAAGTCGTACTCGTCGGCCAGATATACCCATCCGTATTTCATTGCCAATGGAAGCGGCCCTGGCTTGAATGAAGTCTCGTTGCCTCGCAGAACCATGTGACCCAGAATGTTCGACTCCTCAGTGTTGAGGGTGTGCTGAACTCGCAGCACTGGTCGATTGACTCTGGCACATACCTGCTCAAATGCGGAAGTTTTGCCAGTGCCAGAGTGACCCCACAAATAAGTAGGCATGTTCTCTGACATGCCCATTAGAATGATCTTTGTGAGGCCAATATTGTAGACATACTTACGGTCAACATCTGGCACCATATCGGCGTGGTCGTGCTTGCCTAAAACAGTGATACTGATGGCGGCTCCAGTGGGCGTCATTGCCTCTGGTGCTGCACCAAGGGCAAAGATTTCATGAAACGGCTCGCGAGTGTCGTCGTCCGAAAAGTCTATTCGTTCAGACTCCTCTTTCAGCTTTTTGGCGATAATTATCTCTCTGACCTTTTCAGAGATGGTCGGCGCATCTGGATACTCGGTCTTGTACTTGTCAAGAGTCCAACCTTCAGATGCGTGTACCGCATCTATGTGCTTTTTTACGGCGTGAACCTCTGCGCTGCAAATCTGACATACAATTTTGTCCTCACTCATTGTCCCACCTCCGTTTTCAATTTGATATTCAACTTGACCATTTTATTCTCACTGTTTCAGGAAAGCAACAATCCCCGTAGGCGTTATCTACCACTCTCCATCAACATATTTTCTAGGACGCCCATCACGGTCGAGAGCAGTTCTTCCAGGTGATTTATCACGACGCAGTTGGTGTAGAACCGCTTAACGTCTACGTCCATAATCCCTATTCCAAAGACCTCTGTGCCTTCATTTTCCAGTCTTCTAACCACCCTTCTCAAGTGGATCGCTTGTTCATTTCGATTCCCATGCGCCGATGGACTACCGTCGCTCAGCACGATCATCAGCTTCCTGGCTCCGGGCTGTGCCCATAGCATCCGTCCAGCATACTCGATTGATTCGCCGTCTATGTTGTTCCACAACTGTACATCGCGAGCCGACATTATTACGGCAGACTTACGATCAGCAGTGAATCGCTGACCCCAATCCTTCAATATGGGCATATAAATAGGCTCATATCTTGATGGCGTTCGCTTGTCATCACAATCCTTTGCTACCTCAATCTGGTGAGAGACATCTGTCATGTCCGTAGTCGTGAAGCCTACGATCTGATTGTTGATGTTAAGACGATCTAGTGCCGTTCCAAGAGCGTAGGCACTCTCGGTTGCTAACTTGACCTTCTCACCAGTCATAGAACCAGAAAGGTCTACCACCAGTTGAACGTCAACGTCCTTCGTTGTCATTTTGTGAGTGCGCCGAAACACTCTATCATCACCTGCTGCAACGCGATGTAGTGCGGCACCATCTAGTTTTCCAGAACGAAATCCTGGTATACGTCTGTTATGTGACTTGGCTGAAATCAAACGCTCCAGCCGCTTGGTCAGGTGGTTTATGTGGACGTTTATTTCTTCCTGACGTTTGCGAACGTATTCGAAGTCCGTATTTTTAGGCGTGTATCGCTCAATGACATCGCAGTCTTTTGTGAGCGGCCAGTAATCCACTGTGCTAAGAGCCTTGTCCATCTCTTCCTTGATCAAATCGGCAGAATTGCTCTCCATGTCATCCATCTCCTCCATGCCGTCGAGAATCTCGTCAGCCTCAGACTCAAAATCGGACATATCTATTTCTTCTTCCTCGTCCTCTATCTTTTCTTCGGACGGTGGGGGTGGGCCTTCTGGTGCCCCTTTACCATGTTCGTCTTCGTCGTCTTCCTTATGTTCGTCAGCAACCGGATCATCCATCGCCTTTTCTTCGTCCGATAGCTTTCCAGAAACAGTGTCGCCTTCAGCAAAATCCCCATCTTCCTCCTCGTCCAACTCGCCCCTCTCTGGCTCAGCGACCTCGCCGTCATCGTCTTCATCAGACGTTGACTCTGGCGTTTCACATTCAGCCTCTGGCTCAGCGTCACCATCCTCAGTTGTTTCGTCCTCTGGGCGATAGTCATCGTCTTCCTCGTCGAACTCCTCATCCTCTTTTACGTGAGATGTGGATTCAAATTCCTCGTCACCAGTAGGCTCGAACTCTGGATCGTCTGCGTCACCAGAATCTTCCTCGTCTGGCTCCGGTTCGCCAGTGCCGTCTTCCTCTGGATCATCACCAGATGTGCCCGGCTCTACTTCACCATCTTCGTCCTCTTCTCCGTCGCCAAGTTCTTCTGGCGGACAATCATCGTCTCCAGGCGTTGCTTCACCATCTTCATCATCTATTGGAGACGGATCGTCCAGCGGATCGCCATCTTCGTCAGGCTCTCCATCTGGATCACTGTCTGATTCGCCTTCTGCATCTGCTCCCTCATCGCACTCAGCTTTTTCCTTCTCTCGTTCTTTGCGACGTTTCTCTTTTTCTTCCTCAATCTCTTTCTCCTTCCAATCGACCAGTCGATTCTTGATGGCTACCGCCACATTCAAGGAGTCTTCGGAACTTTTGATTTTGGGAATAGAGTCTATCAGTTCGTCGCCTATGATTTCTTTGATTTTGCCGAAGGCGTCCCATCGAGTAGACATGAATTCTTCCGCAGCTTCGTTACCTGCCCATGCGTGGATTGCAATTGGTAAACCTGTTGCAACGATCTTCGCTTTGCTACCGTCTTTGATCGCGGCGTCTAGCGGCCCTTGCAACATCTCGTCGGCAATGAAACCCCAAACCTCCAACAGATTGTGTCGGCTACCAGCATAGAGTTTTTTCATCTTCCGTTCAATGTGAGTATCCTCAAGAATGTTACCCACCATTCCAGCGCCAGACTTGATTGCCGCCTTAACGCATTGGAAGTCCGTAAATAGTATGTGGGCGCACTCGTGATCGACAAAACCCTGGACCGCTTTAATCAGTCTGTCGGAGGCGTTGTCTGGAACGTATGGAATATTCAACCGCTTGGGTCGACCTGTGACTGGATGCCATTCGACAAAGGCTGTTGCTCCGGCTTGCGTTACTGGTACGGACTTCTCTGTAAGGGCAGATACGACAATCTTGATCGATTCTCTGAGAACCTCAACTTTCGTTAATTTCATTTGCCACCTCCGTTGCCGTATCGCTTCGTGCGACTCGTTTTATATAGTACACGAAACAGCACAGCATCGGATCGGCAACTTGTCAACTTCCTACGCCCACATTCCCGCTTCTGGATCGACAGCCGCATCTGCTTCGATTGCGTAGGCGTCTTTGTCATCTCGAAACCACTTGAATCGAGGGTGCCTCATGCTGCCAGCGGGGGTGACCTCGTGAAACCAAACCTCGACAACCTGATCGATCAGAGTTCCGTCTTGGTGCATCTGCCAGACCGAATCTCGCTCCTCGTCAGAGAATCCGGAGCCGACATTTACAGACACGCCCTTGAAGTCGATGATGATAGCGCCTAAAGACCCTTCATTCTTTCCGGTGCCTTCTTCTGCGCCAGTGACGATTACGTCCGCTTCGATTTGATCCTTCATCTTCATCCAGTCGATGTTGCGGCGAGGATGATAGCTGCCGTTCATTCTTTTTAGGATTAGACCTTCAAGGCCACGCTTTCTTACACTGTCGTAGAATGCCGTTACCTCTGCAAAATTATTCACAATGTAGCTCGGCGGCAGAATGATGTTGTCGGTGTCTCCGAATTCACACCATCGAAAAATCGTCTGCAAATCCTGTCTGCGATTGTCGTATGTCTCGGATGGATTTGGTTTGTCACGAAGCGCCTGAAAAATTTCCTGGGTGAAGGCGTCAAAAACGTAGAAGCAGCCGTTCTCAAATACGTGACCTTTCTTTCGACCCTGCTTCATGGTGTCTCGAAAATCACGCCCCATGAGTTCGCCGTCGAATACCATCTTTCCTTCCGGCTGCCATACATCAGTACCCTTCTCGTACATTTGAATCAGGCATTGAATCACATTGTCATTGACCGAATCGACCAACTTGCCGGAGCGAGTACGAAACTCGAAGCCGTTCTGATCGCCAATTGCCATCAGGCGCATCCCATCGTACTTCGGCTCGACCCTGATGGGATACTCGATCTTGGCCTCGTTGAACTTGGCGGCGAGCATTACATCAAAAGAAAACAATGTACCAGGACGCACTCGATTGACGGTGCCAGCGCCAGCATTGACCCGTAGGTCTTTTGCCAGAATTTTGATAAGCAATTGGCGACTGTAGGCGTCGTGACTTTCGTATACCCTTTGAATCAGGTCCTTCGCTGCCCCACCAGTTGCCGCTCTCGTCTGTAGATCATATAGGGTGCGTCGAAACAGCGAGGCTTCAAACGTGTCGATGTCCAACGTCACTCCGCCGATTACCACCTCATGTTCGCTATCCAAGAACGACAAGTCCTTGACGCCAAACGTAATCATCGGATCGAGCGCCCAGACCATAATTTTCCTGAACAGTTCGTCCTCCAGATGGCGCTTCATTAGCACCTCTTTGTCTTTTCGACCGCTAACATCACCGATGCTCTCGATCATTTCGAATACGGCTTGACTGTTGCTCATACTTCTTCCTCCATTATCTTAGTGACCAGTTCAGCATGTCCTGCGGGTGCAGGCCCTGCCATGACTTCTTCCATCGACGGCTCTGGCGTAGATGCCATTGGCGCAGCCTTAGTTTTGGCAACCATACCAATCGGCTCACGAATTTCTTCGGGATCAGCCTCTGTGAAATTTTCAGTCGTGCCAATAACTGGCTTAGCGTCTTTGCCTGCGCCCCACAAATACCTTCTGATTTTATCAAACATGGCGTTATTCCAACCTCGCTGGTATCCAGTTGATGTGATGTCCTGCTTCGTTCGTCTGATGCCACCGACCGAATGTTCCATGTCACGTGGTATATAAAAGAGTGCAATGCCAGCCTTCGCTTCCAAATCCATCATATCTTTTGAAGGGCAATTGCCATTCTCAATCGATCTGTTGCACGTTGGCTCAGTAGATCGGCCATCACCAGATTCGTAGTCACGAATGATGCCCTGACAAACAGCGTAATGCCTGTGCGAATTGTACGATTCGCAGGGTACGAGATAAGTGTTTGCACCGTCCGCAGACAGATGTGTTGGCATCCCTTTTTCTGTCATACCCTTACACGCTTCGTCCTGATCGATATCGAATTTTTTGTTCATGCCCAACCTCCCCACGACTCTGGTCGTGTGTATTCAGATTCCAAAACAGCCTCTATTGACTGGTCATCAAATGGCTCGTCTTCCTCTTCCTTTGGCAACGTCATAGCGGACGTTACCATCTTATCTCGTAAACCGTCAGCGATCTGTATGACCTCTGCAATACGCTTGCGATCCATCGGCGGGTATTCCATTACGGCACCAGTAGACAACACATCAGATAGGCTGTTGTCTGGTGCCGTGATAAATTCATTTATTGCCATCAACTGTTCAACCCAACTGCCTGCGGGCTTAAATGTAGATTTAACCCTGCCAGCCATAGCAGCGGTCAGCGTGTCTGTCACAACATGCGGGTCATCAAAATCGAACAAACCGCTTAGAGTTTTATCAAAGCAAGCTGCCTCGTCCCAAGTATCTGGAATGCCTTTGATGCCCAACCTCATTTGAGCATTCTCGTCTTTATCCGTTGACATGGCACTTCGCAGCTTGAATTCGTCTCCACCTACTGCAAACTCTGCTTCGCCTACCAATCTCAAATCCAGATCAGCGTCTGGAAAGCCTTTTGCAGATTTCGCTATTCTGGCCGACAAATATCGACCAAGTTGAATGTCCGTTTCAAAACACTTTATATACCCATCTGGTTTTCCACCCCAGGTTTCGATCAGCAGTTTATGCGGACGATCATCACGACTCAATATGTCCCAGACATGCCGCATGGTTTTTTTCTCTTTTGCAGGATTCATGCGTCTGAACTGTAACGACTGTACGCTAAATTTTGCTCCTGTAATCATTGTGGGTCACCTCCAACCATGCTTCATATTCGATTGGCGTATGATGCCATATATAAGAGTAGAAAGCATCACGGCTACATCAATTGCCTAAGCAACTGTATCTTTTGTCCTGGGATGGACAAATCTTTCGCGCTATAATAAGAACTGACTATTTCTTCCGGGCGCATCTCGTTCGGGTCCTTGTCATTCGGCAATATCGCGACCCGACTTCTCAGGCCCAATCTCTGTAGTCTCATAGCCGCAGCGAATGCCATCTTGAGGGCGCGTTTTTCGCCATCCCACATGAAGGTCACTCTCTGCAAACCCAGGCGTTTCAGTTTGATGAAGCATCCTAACTGATCGTCGTCAGCAGATAGGTTATCAGACAAGTGCATTCCAAAGGTCGCAACAACACGAACAAAGCACAGGTCAATGTCAGCGCGAAATGCGTTCAAGACGGACCAGAAATCAAATGCACCCTCGGTGACGGCTATCTCCTTTCCGCCCTTCGCAAGATTTCCACCATACAGGTAGCGTCCGCTCGCTGGCAGACCTGGTGGAAACAGATACTTACGATCAGACCTACCAGTGAGGTCTCTACCTTGAAAAGTGACCTGCTCTCCATCTAGTCCGTACACCGGTATCACCACTCTTTCACCGTAATACTGAACACCCTCCCTTTCCCCTATAGGATTCGCAAAGCGAAACTCACCGCCGTCGCAATAGTGCAAGCCGAACTCGCGAGATAACTCCGCAGATATTCCACGACTCTCAAGATATGCAAGATGGTTGCCGAATTTATCGGGAATAGGTACACACCTTGTTGGAAACAGGGGGCCAGAGTGAATGATTGGTGTCTTGACTTCGACCGTTGTCCTTTTAGGCTTCCAACCATGTCTTGCGGCAAGTCTTTTCAGATAGACTATGACATCACGAGCGGGTGGATTGCCGAGTGTTTCTCGCACGAACGAATATTTGTTGAAGGTTTTTTGATGACAGTCGCCGTGGAAGCAGTTCCCCAGGCCAGACTCTTGATTAATCCAGACTCGCCACTTACGATCACCGCAAGCGGGGCACTCTTGAATGTTGAATTGTGGGCCTGACGAACCCGTTCGCTCTCTATAGTCGATGCCCTCGTGTTCCAGAAAGTCTACGATGTCCAGACTATTCAACACCTCTGTTAATTCAGATGCCATTGATTACCCTCTATACGTGCGTAGTACGTGCCCACCCCCAGGCCGCGAAAGAAAAGACTGGTCCTGCTTAGGTTTTTGCTCCAAGCCATTTTTCAATTCGCATAGATACTTTAGCGCCAAACATGCTGCCGCTAGCGGTGCCAAGAATATACGGGGCAAATAAGACGTAACTTAGTTCCGCCACGAACAACTCTCGCATCATCAGTAGCCAAATTCCGTTGCTTAATATCGCACAGAAACCGTTGTAAAGCATGTGGTCTCTGTTCTTTGACCGCGATGTCATCGTGAAGGAGATGCTCTGGGCAAACGCTAACAGAAAAATAAATACTAGCGGCCACAATGTTACTGTTACAAAATCCATGTTACTTCCCCTGTTGAAAGTTGGTTGGCGGGGCAGGACTCGAACCTGCAACCCACAGATTATCGGTCTGCGGCTCTAACCAATTGGAGCTACCCGCCATTAAATTTAGCATGTTGGCCTACCAACTCAGGGGTGCGGCTCCCGCACAGATCACGCTGTACACGGTTAGCGTTGCCCAATCGGGCGGCGCATCTACTTGGTGCCGAATCGAGGATTCGAACCCCGGACAAACTGATTACAAATCAGTTGCTCTACCATCTGAGCTAATTCGGCTGGTAAAATGGCTGGCAAGGATGGGATCGAACCACCGACCACCTGATTAACAGTCAGGCGCTCTACCTCTGAGCTACTCGCCATAAAATTGGTCGGGACAGTAGGATTTGAACCTACGACACCCTGCTCCCAAAGCAGGTGCGCTACCAGACTGCGCTATGCCCCTTTAATCTACACTCAAAATCCTGGCAATAAACTTACCACGATCCAAAGCCGTTTGTACCTTGATCGTTACATCGGCAGCCTGATTTCTGGACGCTGCAAAATACAGCCGTCGAATACCATTGGTCACCTCGTCAGCCGTGGCGTTGATCGATATGAGAAGATCGCACGTTCGAGCCTTATTTATATCATCACTGATGTCGGTCATCTTTGCAATGGAAGCCTTCATTCCATCGCGATTGGTCTGCGTTGCAGACAACATGGCCAGATCGTGTTCTTGTCCTATACCACGCAGGTCAATGTAAATGCGTTTGGAGTTCTCGATCACATCGTCCATGTGCTTTGTTGGGATCATAAGATCGGCATAGTCAACAACAACCAAGTCGAATATGACTCCCATCGCCTTGTATCTGTTGATTAACCTGTTCAAATTCTGCGGCGTCATCGATCCAGAGGGGTATTCGTGCATCTTGAATACGCCACCTGACGACATGGCTGCATTAACTAGATCAAACGCCTCTTCTGCTCTGACAGCTATCTCCGCAAATGGTATCTCAGATATGCTTGCGTCTAGCCGTTCAGCGACGATCTTTGATGCCATTTCCAGCGTAATATATAAGACATTGTATTTTAACAGACAGGCAGCCCTGGCAGCATCGATTAGCATAGTCGATTTTCCAGACTTGGCGCCGCCCATTATCAAGCTGAGTTCTTTTCGACCCCAACCCTTGTGATAGAGCATAACGTCCATCGGACCTATGCCTGTGGGAATGCCAGTATGTATGGTGCGACCCGCTGTCAGATCATCCCTAAGCGACTTTCGGCCCAAAGACTCACCAACGTAGTCATATGACCCCAAGGTGTCGTCACAGCCCACCTCATTGGCTTTGCGTATGGTTTCCTCAACCCCATCAAAGTCCTTTTTCTCCACCAACTCAACAGATCGTAAAATTGCGTCAGTCAGAGCCTGATGTCTGGCAAACTCAGCAACCTTATCAATGATGAAGTTACGGTCAGATACGTCTAGTTCCAGAAGATAGGTCAGCTTTGCCTTCACATCTGGAATCATGTCCTTTCTGATGCGCGAGTCAGCGATACCTTTTAATAGCACCTCTTTGACGACTCCAGCTTCTGCCGGTAGTCTGCGATACGTCTTGAAATAATCCTGCCATATAGCAAATAGACAGCCTTCAAGTTCACTCGTAAAATACTCTGGCTCTATTAGTCCGTCCGTTCTTATGCAGAAATCAACATCACGTAGAGCCAGGGCCACCACGCAAGACTGAAACCCCTCGTCAAAGGAATATGTCGTTGCGGTCATGTACTATTCGTCGAGGTCTGGGCCGTGGGTTTTATTCTTGTCGCCGTGGACATCGAAATTCATACTCTCGATGCCGTGCTTGTATATAAGCTGGACCTTTCGACGACTGTCTGTCAGCTTTTCACCAATCGCCTCTTCACCGTCACCATCCAGAATTACACACTCGCGCAAAGAAATGGTAAAGCGGTCGCTGCCAGCAAGTTCTCCAACGTAGGTTACGCCACTCAGCATGAATAACTGAGCCGTCGTACCGGGAGGTGTGAGTTTGGCGATCAGTTCGTCGTGCCCTTCCTTTTTATTACGACGAGGCTTGCTAGACGTTCGATGGCTGTATGCCTTTCCATCTACGTCTGTGTCGAGTACCTCTGTTAATCTTCTTTCGTCATTTTGACCCATTTCCTGCTCCCTTTACTGTCTGATAAATTTACCGTTATTTTCGATGTGCCACTCTTTTACATGCACTGGCACACGATCAAGAAAGGCTGTGTAGTGAGCCTCCCATTCATGCTGATGCTGCTTGTCTTGCCAATTATAGCGCAATTCATAATCAGGGTGATTCGGCATCTTATATTGGCCCGACCCTGAAATCAATTCCCAATCCTCCAACACCGGAACGATCACATCTATGCGATACATCTCCTGTGGTCTTGGCAAATCTTCAAAATAGTTTTCTGCCTTATCCATGAACTGGTAGCAATAAAAATCATATGGCATTCCAGCCTCGTCACAGTAGCGTCGTGCTTTCCAGAATGCTCTTGCTCTAGCCTGGACCTCCATAAATGGATTCCAGTCCATCGTTCTGAACGGAGTCGATATTAGTCGCCAGTGGTCTTGTTCACTTCCTCTTCTCCTTACGAACGCTCGACGCCACGCCTCACCGTATGCTTGTGCAAACAGAGTGGTTGCGTGTGCCGGATGCAGCGGTCGGTAGTCCCACCATTTCGTGAGATATAGTTCAGCTTCCTCGAGCCTGCTCTTTAGAGGAATGTGTCGCAAGACTTCACGGTCCCATTGTGCGGGACTCATACGATCAGCGAATACTTCTGCCTCTACTGGCGTGAACAATTTCATCTAGCCATTATAGCGAGATGAATACTTCCTTATTAGCTTGAGATGAATGATCCAGTTACGCTGGCATTAAGGCTTGCTGCCGTTCCACCAGTAACATTCGCTCTCGCTATATACACACCTGCACCCAGATCAATCGAACCGAATCCCGCTGCCGACAAACTGACGGTAGTAACAAACCATGTCGTACCGTCATCTGGCGAGATGTCGATAACAACCGTTGCGCCGCCGAAAGTACCCCAGACGAAAAATGTGAGTTTTCCGTTTTGGATATATTCGACAGAAAACTTCTCTCTGTTTGTGTCGACGTTGCCTGTTTCGGCCGTCATAAACTGTTTCATTAGTACTACTCCTGTTAGATACTGAAATTATAACGCATTATTACCTTCCCGGCCATATCGCTGGATTGCCCTTTCCTTCATCGACCGTTCTGTAGTACCATTCGCCAGCGACCACACAGAAATCCGTTATCTGAATATAGTCCATTGCGGTCGACTTTGTATTGATGTTGCAGTTGGCAATCATAAAGCCGTTTGACCACTTCTCGCCCTCGCAGTACGTTGCTTCGCGACGATGACCGGCGCCAAGCTGATGCCACTCATACGAACCGTAGATCGGGCTAAACTGCTGCCACATGATATGACTGTGGTGATGGCCGTTCCAACCCGGCAGACCAAATTTTCGACCTTGCGGAAAGTGATGGGCAATGAAACAGTCCCAATAATTCTTGTAGGACTTGCCCAACTCTCTTCTCATGTCTTGAATGGACGTTGCGGCCAAATCCGATTTCGCGTGGTAGTTGATTTGATATCTGTCGAGACCGAGCAACTGTGAAACACTCAATCCGTGTAGATCGGACAGAACCGCTTTGAGGGCTGGCGTTGCGTCTGCCAAATGGTTTAACAATCGCACTTCGTGATTACCTTCGATAAGGTCGATCTGCGTATATGGGCAGACCTCACGAAGTGGGGCTAGAATATTTTCGTGTACGTGCTTGATGCGCCCTACAACGTCCCACTCACGAGGGTCCACATCGTATCGTCCGAACTCGGGCAGATCGAATAGATCGCCATTCAGACAAATGACATCAGGATTAATTCGTCTGGCGGTGTCTATGAACACTCGTAGCCAGAAAGGGTCACACTCGACATCGTGAAGATCGCTGCCAACTAGGACGGTTTTCCACTCATTTCCATTATCGCGTGTGTATACATCGCCAAGTTCTAACCGTTCTTCACCCACTCGACGATACACATCACGACTGGCATGAATGGCGACCTTACGTTCAATTGCGTGTGCGCCACGACTCAGTTTTATCTTGGCCTGTCTCTTGAATTCCTGGAATGTTCCAAAGTGTCTGTTCCAGACTGACTCGGCTATTGCGCCGTTGACGCGAAAGAAATTTCTGGATATTACCTTCTTGGGGTATTCTTCGGCCAAGTTGCGTAGTTCTTGGATGCACTCTTCTGGTGTCATGTCGCCGCTGAACTTACTCGGCAACTCTGACATCAACTCTCTGGGTTCATGCGCCCTTAAGACCTTACTGCGAGATATCAGGGGTGGTAGGTCTTTCTCGCCGTCTTTGCGACGTTGACGATACATCGCAGCTTTATTCTTTACCGTTTGCTTCGCCAATCCCAACTCTTTTGCTACGTCCTTAATCTTTGGATAAACATCCCGGTCATTGTAAACTGTTGCGAAACGGTCGGTAGTCATATAGCGATTCCTATTGGTCAAGAGCGGCTTGCTGTACGTTGATCCAGTCTATAAGAGCGTCGTGGTCTACCTTCAGTTGGTTGTATTGGAGGGCGATGGCGGCGTCTGACTGGATAAGTTCACCTCTTGAAACAGTGGAAGCGGCTCTGCCTTCTTCATCAGATGGGCTGGTGGTGCCGGACAAACCATCCTTGCGAATTTCTCCGACTCTCGCATCGTTGAGCAGCCTGACGCTACCAATAGGGATATTACAATCAAGATCGTTTTGTGGAAGCGGAACATATTTGATAACCTCTTTCTCTATAACTTCTCGCACGATCCGAATTGCGGACTCTCGTCGTGCATGGGATACAACAACCTCAGTCAGTTCTCTCTGTGCTTCGACCACTCTTGTTATATACTCGATGGATGGGGGCGGCACCAGAAACTTGAAAGCAAACATAATACCTATTACAAATCCAACAATCGTAAGCCCTAGTGTTTTCCAGACTTTGGAGGGTACTTTACCCAGAAATGCGCTGGCTGCGCTAAGTGCAACTCCAAACATTTACTGCTCCTTGTTCTTGACGAATGCTGCTCCAACATTTCCGAGCGCATACAAACCAATGATCGATGTAATTATATCAACAAATTCTTCGCCTGATATGTCCCCTGTGAATACGGCGAAAGTAGATACCAGCGCAAAGAACACCGCGAGACCAAACTTTCTCGATGAAAATCTTTCCTGTGAAGTCATTAGACTATAGTTCCTGCCCCAAGATACCCTATTACAACATCACCACCTGGGTCGGTCAATTTATAACTGTGTATCTCCACATCAAACTCGTGTCCTTCAGGTGTTTTATAGGTGACGGTCATTTGAAATTCTCTACCTTCTCTGGACGCCTCATACCAGCTATCTTTGACCGCTTCTCGCTGACTCTCCTTGATGACGTTGATCCAACCAGAGCCTTTTAGTTCCTCCATGACTCTACCAGAGTGTCGCATGTAAGCGCGATTGACCCATTCGCAATCTCCTACTGCGTCGGTGATAAAGATCAACTGAGGGTCGTTGTCCATACGTGCCCGCTGTACTTCGTTGTTGTTCCAGGACATTCTCTCAACACGATGTATGGCGGCGTCTGTTCTGAGTGCTAAGTCTCGTAGAGATGAGCCGTCATTTGTTCGCAACTCGCTTGCAATGAATCCCACTTCCTTTGAGATGTTGCATATTTGTTCTTGCAAATCGTGCATAAACCAGCCTACAACCTTTCCCCAAATTCGAGGAGCCACCTTCCATATAGCCGCAATAGAGACGATCACGCCTCCCACAATCTTAGCAACCTCTATCAAAATATTCCAGTCCATTTCTTTTAGGTCCTTACTTTACTTGATAGATCGTGCGACATTCAATTGCGATTTATTATTCTTAGAATATAAGGGGAACCATTCTCGATTCCCCCTATCTGGCAATGTATTTACTTAAAGCTCCACCTGCGCCGTCTCACCTTCTTTCTGTCCTAATTGATCAGAAAGAGATCCTACCTGCTGCAAACATGACTGTGCCACGTTCGCTAAACCGTAAAATTCTGATTCGTTACAGACATTAACGATCTTTACCAGGTCTACTTTCATCTGGGCCACTTTCTGTCCTATTGTCATCTTCACTTTCGATCTCCTTACTGATCTAACAGCCTTAATTAACTACAGTATAGCACACTTGAGCGTTGATCTGTCTCGCTATAAACCATTCTAGGCAACGTCGCCTTCAGATTATTCATCAAGCGAAATTTCTCCAATACGTTGACCATCTTTATTTGGCCCTAGAGTCTGATCTGGGGGGGCAATAATTATTTGTGCCCGTCCAGATAATAGAAGTGTTAATACCCACTTCAAATCTCCCAGTCCTTCAAAATAATGCATCGGGCCTATAACTTTCTTGTCTTCCAAATACTGCAAGCCCGCTGTCAGACCTCTCAATATACGCTGATTCCGTATCTGTTCTTGTGCTTCTACGCTAAGCTCGGTCTGTCTCGTTTGGTCACTCATTTCGCTCTCCTTTTTGATTTACTTCATTGCCATGATTTTCTAGTCGATTCAATATTTTCCCAAGTCCACCCCGTACTAATCCCGAACTGAACTCGCACCATATCGGTAAAACCGAACTTGACGTACTTAGGGTCGTAACTGGCATCGATAGTCCGATAATCATCAATAGTTGCCTGTCTTGCACAATCGGCAATATGTCGAAACGACACCTCTATAATTTTACCGCCAATCGCTTCGACTAACAAATAGCGAGATATATTTTTCAAAAAATCGGGTAAAACAATGAAATCGGTCGTCTCTGTAAATTCCAATCTACTACCTACAAGAACTCCCTTTGTACTAGCTTGTGGTATGTCATTTATGTACCCGCAAAATTGATGTGTGCCGTTAAAGGCTTCGCACCAAAAATGACCAGGGAACCCTTGGGCGGGAACATGATCATTTACTGGTTCTCCTCCAGGGCCAACAGGTGTAACATGTCTGAAAGTTCCACCAGTTCCCATACCAGCAAGATTCATGATCGGCCGAATAATATATTCACCAATATTCGTGTTGGTTCCTGACGGTCCACAATCGTAACCCAGTCTTTCAGCCAACGCCAGTTTATTCATAATCCATCGATCCTCTATTGGGACCTGATGATAAATGGCACCATCAAAAAGATACGGTTCTAATGTAATCATTTTCTAACCTGCAAATCGGCCAACCTACAAATAAAGTCACTAAGCACTGGCTCGGGTTGACGAACCATTATATTTTTATCCGTCCATACAGTATCGGTATATATCTTACCTACACTGTCGTCTAGCACAAACCCAAAACGACCATAAAATCCAACAAGTCTTCGGTCTTCCTCTTCTGACCCGGCGCGTCCACAAACTTCCGAATCTGCACTGAGAACGAGCGTCGTTTTTTCAACGTCTGCCCATCCACAGATTTTTTTCATATATCTTGTTCCTCTACCCTGGTTACGATCTTCCTTTGGTATGAATAGTATATCTGCTGTTTTAATCTTCATCGAGCCAACCCACCGTCAAAATAATGATCCACCACAATGCTATCGAACACTGTGCCCATGCATCCCTAAACGCTCCTGCCAATACATAATCCGCTATCAACATTAGATCTATAAGCAGGGCTATTATAACCAAATATTTCACCAGTTTTCTTATCTTTATCATGTGATCGTGGCCGACGCATCTAGAGTAAACGTAGCTTGTATTGTTTGTGTCTCGGAATCTCTGATTTCAAAATTACCTTTCGCGTTATCAGTACCAGGGCCTTCCTGTCCTTTGCCAAATGTACGTTGTACCCACCAGTTTCTACCTGTGCCAATGTTTACCCAATCTCCTACAGCCGCCGCTGCAAAGTCCCACGGTCCAGTACCGCCAACATGACTAGCTTCACGTACATCATAATCGTCGCCTATAAGAGCCTCGGGTTCGTCAGACCACCACTCACCAGCAACGCGAGGTATAGTGATACCGTCTTTATCAATTTCATCACTACCGCCATCCCCCTGAAACCTAACACCAGATTGTACGTCCTGACCACTTGCTGACTGACTTACAACTATGTTGGGTTGATTGACACCTGCCGTTGTGAAGACTCTTCGCCACACGCCGCCAGATTTCACTTTAATTTCCTGGATCGCTCGCCATACCCCCCCGCTCTGTACCTGTGGGGCAGTTATCAGACGCCACACTCCACCACTTTTTACCTTCGTTTCCTGAACCACGTTTTAATACCTGAAGTGAATGTCGCCGTTGGCTCCACCAGAGGCTACTGCTGTGCTAATGGTCATATCGCCGCTGATTTGCCCGGCTGTAGCCCAGAACGGTATCGCAAGCGAAGCTACATCGGGCTGTCCGGTAAAGTTTGGGGAGGCACTTAATACAACGCTCCCTGTTCCTGTCTTCGTGGTCACACCCGTACCTCCGCGAAGAACCGCAAGAACTCCAGATGTAATCACCGCAGCCGAAATTGACAACTGAGCCGAGCCGAGCCAACCGTCTAAGCCATCAGGAGTTACTGCGCGAGTAGCGTCTGTTCCTGTGTTAGTCTCAGGGATGGTGGCAAGTTCAACGATACCTTGCTGTGATAGAGAGGCAATTGCGGATAGATTTTTTGTAGTAGAACCAATGCGAGCAAATATATCGCCAGTCGTTACCCAAATGTCACCTGCTAGTGGTGAGGTTGGAGCTACTCCCTGTAGCAGTCGAGTACCAGCACTACCCGCAACGCTAGCCTTATGAGTCTGCTTAGCCGTATAAACTTCGGCAATGTTAGAATAGTCTCCTAGCGTTGCTACTACTGCACCTGATCTGCCGAATACACTTAGCACCGCTCCAGAAGGAAGTCTATCAACGTGAATATCTTCGGCACCGGTCAAGTCCCATCTTATGTGTTCTTGTGCTACAAGACCAAGCAAATTATTATGATTGACGATGGCCTCTATCTCTCCTGCTGTCTGGTCCGCAGTGGCTCCGTCTTCCACGTTCAGGATGTTTCTAACATTTGCCCCTGTCAGTTCGGTAACTTGTCCTGGCGTGGTTATTCTTCCAAGTAATCTGTTCCCCGAGACCACATTCTGCATTTTTGCATAAGTGACAGCATCAGCGGCAATAGTAAGAGCAGTTTGTCCTGTTACGTCTCCTGTATGCGTAGGAATACGAGCAGCGTTGAATACACCAGAAACAACATCTGCCGCAGCATGAGTGTGGCCAAGTAGTGGGTAGAACGCATCATAGTCAGCCTGCACAGCAATTACGGCACCACTTCTTCCAAACACAGTGTCTACCGCACCAGTCCCGATATTAACTACCCAATTACCAGCGTAGTCTAAGACCTTATCTAAATCGTCAACGGCATCCGACTCAGGGACTAATCCTGCATGGTATTTTTGATTGCCGGAGCCGTCGTCTTGGAAAGTGTTTGCTCCAAACGCTCTGGGAGCGGGGTAAACAAAAACCGAATCAATTACACACTCACCAATATCCTGTATGTCAGAGTGTACAAATCCAATTCTAAATTCCCAATACTGTGCGTCAACATCACTCTCGGCCTCAATATGAAATTCTAAATCATCATAGGTGCTGCCGTCCGTGTAAGGAAGTTTGAATCCCTGTGGAACTGTTAATTGAGCAGTACCTCCAGTGGGTGCGTCGTACCCTATCAATCTTATTTGCAGATTAATATCATTAAGCGAAGTATCTTCATTAAGAATCCTTAACTTGATATCAAACGATGGAGTATTAGTCCTGAATCTCCTGCGACTAACTAACCAGGCCTCAGTAATTCCCGCCGATATTGGGATGGCGGTTACAAGTCCTATAGTATTCGAATTATTTGGACCAGTACCGCTGTTGAATGTCCATCCCCAATTAGCAAATGACGGAGACGAAGATGGCGACGTCATATTCTTCAGGCCTACCCAATGCGATGTGTTATCCCAAAATCCTGCACTCGACTCATCAGTAACAACCGGCAAAGAACTCGAAAAATCAAAATCGGAATCGTCCAACAAACTACCGTCGCTTGTAGGATTTCTATTGAACTGAAATTCCACAGAAGTCCCAGCAGAAGTTGAAATATCATCACCAGGACTAGGATCAATGAAATCCACAAGAGATACCCCAAACTTATACGCTTCGGCTGCTCCCGTTCCTACAGTTTGAAAGGTTTCATCAACATCAAAAATAAAGAGCCTACTATCATTTACATAAAAAGTTATCCTATCACCAACCTCCAATGTAGAGAAAAACAAAGTCCAGTTTGTTCCATCAAAGTCGGCCTTGTTAATTAGTATTGCATCGGTAAGATGAAAATTGTCTTGGCTGCCTGTAGTGTTGTCAGTTCTATCGGTCAGCATTGCATACCTAGACTTGCCTGCCGCTAGTTGCGTGGTGTCTAGATCATCATAATCAGTAATTCTAATGTTGCTACCGGGTTGACCGACGCCACCATCCAAAACTCTCGTTGGTGCTGTCCAGATCACCGTAGTATCTGTACCATCCGGTCCTACAACTGAAAATGAACCTATCGAAGCGTATAACGGATCGGTGCCCGTTGGTATAGCTTCTGTCCAACCTGATGGAGATGTTAAGACATTGGTCGTAAAATTATATTGACCGTCATCGACCGTCGGTGCGCTCGGTGGAGTCGTACTACGCTTGTAAACGGTGGCTACATAAACGCTAAGACCATCTCCGCCTGTACCTGTTTTGTATATCGTCACCTCATCTGATATGCCATTTCTGGTAGCTCTAACCTTGACGAAAGAGTTGTTCGTAATACCATCAAAATCCGACTCAGTGATCGTCGCTCCATCATCTGTTATCGCCGACAGCAAATCTGTGACGGGAGTGATCGCTACTGCCGCATCATCCCACGCTAACCAGGTCGTCGCCCCTGTCGTGTTCTGTTCATTGACGGCCAGGTCGATTGCTGTCGGACCTATAAGTACGGGTACAACATCGGTATTGTCATACGAGAACGCATGTCCTTCTGATGACAAAATCACTGTCTGCGCGTCTACGCCCTGTTTGTTCTTAGTTAGAGTGAATGTACGGTCTATGGTGATACTGTCCGCTGTGACCGCTCTCAAGACGAATGAGTGTACATCCTGAGCGCTAGTCTCCGCTGTAACTTCGTAATGGCCCTTTGGACCAGTAATCGGTGTATCAACAGCCGTGTTAATTGTGCCGGTTAGGTTGTCTGCTGCAAATATGCTAAAAGTACAGGTCGATGTGACATCTGTGACACCCTTGAAAACAACGAAGTCGCCATTTGCTGCCGTAAAGACAGGATTGCCGCCATCTGCGTCTGAGGGCACCCCATGAGCTTCGTTTGTAAGCCAGCCTGTAGTTCCATCAATGCCAAAGTCGCTTGGAGTCTCATTCGTGGGACTGGACGCAACCCATGCGCTCGTGTTGCCATTCTGATCAACACTTCTCGCCCAATAATAATACGTGACTCCCGTATCGACAGCCCCATCATCCAAAAACGATACCTGTTTTTTCTCGGTCGTGTAGAACAATGTGGCGCTAGGCTCGTCATCTGATGGATGTCGCTTGATGTCAATTCCTGCAAAGTCAGCATCTATCGCATTCACCCAACTGAGGTTCAAACCAACTGTTCCAATCGCAACCGCGAAGCCCGTTGGTACAGCCGGAATGATTGTGTCGCCAGCCATCGTCAGACCTGTGACCTCTGGTGATGTCGAAGTTAAAGCGTATCGACCGTCAGACGATATCGCCGTAACTCTCACATCAATGTTATCGGCGTGGCTCACCTCGACCGTTGTGTTCAACTCACCTCGATGCTCTTTTGCAAAAACGTATCCTGCCCCGTCATAATTTATCTCGATCATTACACCGGCATAGCTCTCAAAATCCGCTGGCAAATCCCAGGACACATCGAGAAGAGGTCTAAGAATACCTCCGATGTTGACAGATGATTCGTCTGCCGATAGATTGGTTATGTGTGGTACGATTCTGTTAAAGCCTGTATCTGGCGATGGCTGAGCCGTCAACGGTGTCCAATCATATATTGCCGCGTTATATTCTGCGGCCATAATTGTTCCGTTCAAATCTTCATCAACAGTGACCTTGGTCGTGCGCCACAGCGACTCTACGACCGCCGACTCGCCGATCATCCACAGAACATGTTCAGCCGGGGCTTGAGCCAAAGCCGTATCCAACGGGATGCTTGTCAGGTCTCCATCCGTTGCCGCTACAATGTCTACCGTTTCTATTGAGTCAGTCTGTACGATATCAACGGCATCAGACACTGCCAAACCTGTTGAGTCTTCCACCCAAACCGCATTGCTTTCAATTCTTGTTATTCTCAGATCAGGACCACCAGCTTTTACTATCCTGTCGATGTTCGTCTGACCTGTAAATGCCGCACTCAGTCCAATACGCCTATCTCCAGCGGTGATAGTGGTGATGGTGGGTGATACGATTGTCAGACTGTCATATCTAACTAAAGCCTTATAAGACTTTGCAGATTCTAGAGTAATAACTCTGTCTATTTCCAGATTCGTTGTTGTACTGCCTGTCTCAAGTCTGCCTCCCCAACTCCAATCGGGTTGGTCATGCTGCAATACAAATACTTCGCCGATTGAAACAGCGATAGCCTCAATTGGTGCCTTAAATGATACGGTGCTGCGAATGTGTTTGTTGTTTAACAGCATGAAGGTCGCTTCTTCCGCTGCTCTAGTTTTGTCAACAATGCCGAACATCGTGACGGATGCTGTTTTCTGAAGAGTGCCGTCCCATACAGTGTCGTCGTAGACGTTGATGATCCGCTGCTTGAATCGATCTGTTTCGTCGAAGTATTTTAACTCAACCTCGTTCGCTCTATCAGTAAGTGACATCCACTTCTGAGAGAATGATCCTTTGATGATGTTACCAACGGTGAACATCTGAGTTGGGGCCGTTGCTCGGTCGATTGCTACCGAATGTCGAGTTCCCAATCTAACTGGCATAGCATGACCCGCACGAAATACATGCAGCAAGCTATCCCACAATGACATCGGCTGATCGAATACACCCTGAAATTCAAGACCCTCAGTGTCGCAATACTCTCCCCACTCAATGTAGGCGTCGACATCAATACGAGACTCTACAATACCACCGCCATATCTACTGTTGGTCTGCATGTTCCACGCAATCCACGCCGGGTTTCTACTAGGGGTATTCTGCCAAGTCTGGGTCGTCTTGTTCCAATTCTTGATGACCACGCCCGCATTATAATACGTGATGTTTGGAACCGACTGAAGTTGGTCCGTCAATTTGATCTTCAGCCCAACCAAGGCGGTGTTATTATAACCTACCGTATCAGTTATGATTTCATTCAGATCAGTCCAGGTTATTGAGTCTCTGATCTTTTCATCACCGGCTTGCGCTGTCGTTCGCTTCACGCGAATGTCATACGTGTCCTCAACCAAGTCCGGGCTGTAGAAGCTGAATCTAACCGCACTTGTCTGGCGTCTGGATATACTCGTGGCACCATCATGATCAGGACGATCTTCTGTGTATCCAACTTCGATGCCGTCGACATCGAATATGATTCCGTCTGTAACAGTGTCGCCGCCGTCTCTTAGAGTCGATCTAATCTCGGTATTTATTGTGCTGGATACTCCACCCTCGTCATCATATTCATCATATTGATAATAGTGATACCAGACCGTTTCTGTCGTGTGCTGAGCGGTATTAAATAGAGTGGTCCATATGGTCGGCTCTGACACCTTTTTGTACTCGATATCAAACGTAACCGTCCTTGGCAACTTCGAACCGTCATCTTTAAACTCGACCAGTCCTGTTGGTGCGACGAAATCAAGTCGAAATCTATCAATCGTTCCTGTTGTCCGAGTCTGAAAACTCGTATCAACCGTAACTCCAACTGCGGTCGGTGAAATTGTATCCTCAAACCAAGGTATGATTGTTTTATCGTTGTCACCCAAACGAGTTTCTACTGCCGCCGATAGAAATCCAGAAATCGGCTGATCATTTAATTCTATCTCTGATATACCCGCTATAACCCCTTCACCAGCATTCAATAAAATGTACAGGTCTTGCGTATTGCCAGAGTTTCTGACATGAAAGTTGATAAGATTGCCAGCCATCCGAAACCCACCATAGCAGATCGGTATTGGAATGCCTTCGTCAGATGTATTCTTCGCGCCATCGATGCCGTAGGTAGGTGAGTCACCCAACGAGTCCACACCTGCTGGTGCGTCTGGAATAGCGGGTGGCAGAATGGCGTTAATAAGTAGAGCGCCTGCTACAATGAATGCAACCTCAAACGTCGCACTTGCAATAGGTCCAAATGTTGAGGGAGTTGCAAACGGTGCGACTACCGCAATGACAATCATCAAGATTAATCGAAAGATTGACTTGCTGTCATCACCACCTCCTGGTATCTCAAACAGAACCACAACATCGCCGGAGTGGATGACGGTCGTGTCCCAATCTTCGTCCTTAATGATCCCGCCATTTACGCTGATAACTCTACTTTCTTCTGGCAGAGCGGCGAACTCAGAGTTAATTGCGTTTACAAGAAATAGACCATCTTTGAGTTCGTGGAAGGTGTGAACGTGTTCATGTGTATTGAAGGGATTGTGAGACGATATGACTCGCACCGATCCCTCGGGCGCTGCCGCCACTTGCTTGTCTACCTCGTATGTTACCTTACCGAAGCTCATAATAACCTCTGATTCTATGTTTCCATATCCGAATATTCTCAACTGTCACGCCGCCAGTGATTACGGATGTGTGTATAAATTTTTTGTAAGGTAGCATGAAACCAACGTGCATGGATTGTGGCATCTTAATGAGTATGGCAACACCAGGCTCGCACCCCACCTCCCTCCACTCTTGCAACCTACCTAACATCATAGCAATAATCTCGGTTCCATGCGACGATGAACCGTAATCAGGTATGTCCTGGCCACATCTTTTGAACATCTCAATTAGTAGACCGTAGCAGTCATACGTCTCTGGTCCTCGACCTCCATACTCAAATGGAACACCTATAAGATCACATATTTCTACATCTTTCCCACTAACCATAACGAATGCCACGACCTTTCAGTCCAGGGTATCCGCCGAAGTTTATGTCATTGTCGTGGAAAGAGCATCCATTTGGACCCTGCAGGGTTAGATCGCACGATGGTTCGGCACCAACATATCCGCATTCTGGGCTTAAATATCTCCATCGACACCGGTCACGCATCTGTATACCCCTGGGAAATCTCTTTCGCAGCGGGTCCTCGGCTCCCAACTGCACATTGATCGTGTAGTCGTTGTAGCCGGAGTCGATTACTTCAAATACTTCCTCTAGTTCCGGGTCTGCCGTAAGATTGTCTGATGCGACAATACGCATGATTACTTTTGAGCCGGTCGCCCCAGAAAGGAGAGCCATCTTTGTCGCCAGAACCTTCTGGAAATCTGTCGCCGACATCGTAATCTTAGGCGTTGCTCCAGCTTCCTGGGTCATCTTGAGACTGAATGGAAACGCGACATAGATGTTGCTTTGATAGGTTATGTCCTCGTTGTTGTTGGCCACATAAACGGTTTCCGTAGTCGCCCCGGTATCGGTGTCGACGAGTTGTATCTCCATTAGGACGAGAAACGATACGCTTGACGCGAGTTTGTTCTTTTCAATCGCATTTAGGATTGAGAATGATTTGCTGCCCATTATACTTGTTCCAGTTTTATGCCTTTTATCTCCCAACGTCTAAGCGAGGCAATGCCAACATACTTGATGTCTGGAGTCCCTATAAACCTTACGGTGTATTCAGTTGCGTCGGCCGGATTCAGATAAATAAACGAATCCGAGCCGCCCTTTTTTGTGTCCCAAAATGAAGCGTGACTGTCCTTCTGTGCGTCTGTCAGATCAGAGAAGCCTGTCGTCCACGTTTTTCTTGGCGTCCGCGTATAGCGTGGCCTGGTAGTCCTGTATCCACCCTCCATATCTGCACCCTTCGCAGGATTTGCCTGACTCACTAAAAAATGCTTTGAGTCCTCAAGTCCTGCCAGTGTCGCCGTTGGGTAGTCCGCTGCCATATCCTATCCTATGATTGATTAATGCTGCGCATTCCATCTCTGAATCTGCCAGCCGTGTTTGCGTTCTTCAAAACTACGTCCATTATATATTGTTCGCCGTCAAACACCAAATCACCCTGCTGCTCCGCGTCAAGCGGAATACCAGACTCATTTATAACATTGACGGTGATATCCGGTGGCTCACTTCTTGATGTATTGCCGAGTGATACAGGAATGCTTCGGCCGTCTGGCAAAGGAACGAATGCTTCATTTTGCGCACCCTCGCCGAATATTGCAACCTGCGGCTTTGTGGCAATACCACCGCGAGCATATCGCTTCATCATGCCATTCGATGTCATGATGCCGCCCTTCGCAAAGAAACCGCCTGTACCAGTAAACTCACCTGATGAAACTCCGGCATTTGGATCAATAGGTGCACTGCCACCGAAAGCCGCCATAACGGCACGAACCAGTATCGCCCGAATCAATATTCTTGTCAGGTCTTTTAGAATCGCTATTGCAAAATTTTTGAATGCAAACTTGCCTTCAGCCAGACCATCCACAATCGTATCGACGAAGCCGGACATCCAATTAGCCGTTGCTTTCTCCAGATTTCCCTGAACATCCTCCCACTCCTTCAGCATACGCTTTATAGGTGTGTTGTCCTCGAACGCTTCAGCCTTTCTTGTACGAAGCAACTCGTAGAGTTCGGTCAACTCTCTGATATTATCTGCCTGGGCATTCTCCAACAAAAACGCCTGCCATTGCAAATCAAACAAGGCTTGTTCAGCATTGAATCTCTCGCGAGCATTCTGAATAGCGAGTACATCAAGTTCGTTAATCTCCTTTCGAGCATCCAATATTCTCTTGTTGGCGTTTACGTCTTGCGCTGCCTTAAGTAATTCTTTCTGAACCGCCAGCAACTTTTTACCTTCTTCCGTCGCAGCGCCAAAGGTGTCAACATAAGCGGCCATCATTCTTCGCAACCTTCGAATAACACTGTTCGGAACTTTATCCAATCCAGCCAATACAGCCTCGTTAAATATGATCGCCTCTTCACGAGTGGCAGCCAAAGACTTTGCTGCCGCCTTCATCGCCGACTCAAATGACTTCTTTCGCTTCACCTCGTCAGATACCCGATCAATCTCAACCAAGAGAGGAACTATTT